>JGI24698J34947_10000576_pt1 | contig 17449 bp, 10 predicted proteins | sample TergutMp193P3_FD_34947 | JGI IMG/M metagenome (IMG submission 34947) | reverse complement strand
GGGCAATAGCGCAGTTGGTTTAGCGTACAAGTCTGGGGGACTTGGGGTCCCCGGTTCAAATCCGGGTTGCCCGATTGAAAGCTTTAGCCCTGATACATAAGAATATGCCCTCACAGCTTCTGCACGTTCTTTTTGGAGAGGATGTTTTCCCGGGTATTCCGGCTGCCCACAGGAAGGCCTTTGCCCTTGGCTGCCAGGGCCCGGATATCTTTTACCACAGCCAGGGAAGGCGTCCCGTTGGCCTTGAGTACGGGACCCTCCTTCACCGCCGGGGAGCAGGCGCTTTTTCGGCGGAACTCCTCAGGCGTTGCAATGGAAATGACGCCCTGGGTGTATATGCCCTGGGTTTTATGACCCACGCGATACTGGACAGGCATGCCCATCCTTATATTGTTTATAAGTCAGGAGTTCCACGGTTTGAAGGCTCTCACGCTTTTTTTGAGAGGATAATCGATGTGCTGATGCTGAAATTCCTTCGGGGGGCGGAAATTACCAGTTGGGATCAGGGCATGCTCGCGGAAACCTGTGAAAACCCTCCAGAGGGGCTTAAGGAGCTTCTCGCCGGGGCCCTGGCTGCGGCGTTCCCGGAGCGCGCTGGGAGGGATGAAAAACTCCGCCTTCGCATCGAGAACGCCTTCCTTGACTGCGCCGGTTTTTACCGCCGAACCGCCCCGGTGCGTCCGCTTGCGGAAAGCGGGGATGACGAATTTATCTTACAAAAGCATCATCTGGTATACCTGTATCCCCTGGAATTGCCCGGCGACATAGACTTCCTCAACCTGTCGAGACAACCCTGGTACTATCCCGCCGGTGAAAAAAGGGAGGACAGGCGCTCTTTTCCCGAAATTTACGCCGGGGCGCTATCTGCCGCCAATGGAATTGTCGGCAGACACGACATTGCTGCCAATTGCATTGGTAACGGCAATGCAATTGCCGACGGCAATGTAATTGCCGAGGCCATCGGCAACGGCGGGCTTAACATCGTTGACGAAAACGGCAAACCCTGCGCGCCATGCCGGGCGGATCCGTTGCCCCTGGAGGAGGTACTGGAGAGGCAGGCGGAATTGCGGCATGTACGGTAAACAGGGCGTTTTTGCTTGACGTGTAAGACAAAAAGCAATACATTATAATATGAAGCTGATCGGCGTCGAGTGGGACGAGGAAAAAAATGAAAAGAATAAGCGCGACCATAATGGCTTGGGTTTTGAAGTGGCGCAATATGTTTTCATTGATCCTGAAAGGCTTGAGCGTTTTGACCGAAGCGAAGGCAATACAGCAGGAGAAGAACGTTACCAGACCTTGGGGAGAGTGGGGCCTGTTTTCTTTGTAGTCTATACGGAACGAGGGGAAAACAAGCGGATTATTACAGCGCGTGTGGCGAATAAAATGGAACGGAGGATTTATAATGGCTATTATCAGATCGACGGTACAGATTGGCACAAAGCCACCTAAAGAAGTTCTAAAGGCGGCCAGGAAAGCGGCAAAATACCCTATTGTCTATACGGAAGATTGCCCTCCTTCTTCGCCGGAAGCTTTGAGAGAATTCGCTCAACTGGCGGCTGAACGTGACCGGCGTAAAAAGAAAAAGTCGGTGACGATCCGTATTGCCCAGGATGTTTTGGAGAACTACAAAACAATGGGGAATGGCTATACCGGAATTATGGCCGATGTTTTGAGATACGCTATCAATAATCCAAACATTCTCAACGAGGCGATAAAGTAACGATAAGCAAACACCCTATATCGTCTAAAGTTTCAATACACTCTTGTCATACTCTATTGGCGGCACATAGCCCAGGAGCTGGATGCAGGTGGCGGCGATGGAGCTGATACCAAGGCCCTCGTTGAGGCTGCCAGTGCCAGCGGCATTGGGGTACTCGCCTGAGTACTCCGGATCGTAGACGACGCAGGGCACGGGGTTGAGGCTGTGGGCGGTTTTGGCTTTTGGCGTGCCGTCCGGGTGGAGGGACACGGCGCCTGTTTTTTTGTCGTGCTCGTACATGTCGTCGCTATTGCCGTGGTCGGCGGTAATGACGAGGACGCCCCCGGCTTCATCAATCTCCTTCGTGATGCGGCCTATCTGAAGATCCATGGCTTCCATGGAGCATACCACCGCCTGATATACGCCTGTGTGGCCAACCATGTCGCCGTTGGGGAAATTCAGGCGGATGAAGTCGTACTTGCCCGAACCGATGGCCTTGATCACCCAGTCGGCTATCTCGGCGCATTTCATCCAGGGGCGCTCCTCAAAGGGGACAACGTCGCTTTTAATTTCAATGTAGTCCTCGAGCTTGTCGTCGAACTTTCCGGTCCTGTTGCCGTTGAAGAAGTAGGTAACATGGCCGTATTTCTGGGTTTCAGATATCGCAAGGGTCCTCACGCCTGAGGCGGCGAGGTATTCCCCCATGGTTTTGTCGATTGAAGGGGGCTCCACGAGGTAGCGCTTGGGCACATGGGTGTCGCCGTCGTATTCCATCATCCCCGCGTAGCAAATTTTTGGAAAACGCACGCGGTCGAACTTGTTGAAGTTTTCCTGCTCAAAGGCGGCGGTGATCTCCAGCGCCCGGTCCCCGCGGAAGTTGAAGTACACCACCGAGTCGCCATCCTCAATGGTCCCGACCGGCTTGCCGCCTTCGACAATGACGAATTCCTTGAGGTCCTGGTCGATGATGCCGGGGATCTCCTTGCGGTAGGTTTCCACCGCCTCGCGGGCGCTTTTGAATTGCCGACCCTCGCCGAGTACGTGCACCTTCCAGCCCCGCTCCACCTGGGGCCAGTTTGCCCCGTAGCGGTCCATGGTGATCCACATCCTGCCGCCCCCGGACGCAATCTTTGCGTCAAAGCCATCGGCATTCAGTTCTTTAAGGAAGGCCTCGAACGGGTCAACGTACTCCAGCGCGCTTGTTTCGCCCACGTCCCTGCCGTCGAAGAGCGTGTGGACGCGGACTTTCCTGACACCTTCGGCCTTTACCTGCCGTATCATCGCCTTGAGGTGATCCATGTGGCTGTGGACGTTGCCGTCGGAGAACAGCCCGATAAAGTGAACCGTGCCCCCAGAGGACTTCACGTTGGATACCACGTCCTTCCACGCCTTGCCCTGGAACATCGCCCTGGTTTCAATCGAGGCGGAAACCAGGGCGGCCCCCTGGTGGAAGACCCTGCCGCAACCCATGGCGTTGTGCCCGACCTCGCTGTTTCCCATGTCATCGTCGGAGGGAAGACCCACCGCCTTGCCGTGGGCCTTGAGGCGGGTATGGGGGCTTTTCGCCTTCACCGCGTCAAGGTGGTTCATTTTGGAGTCCGCCACCGCGTCCCCCTCTTTATATTTGCCGTAACCTACTCCGTCCATGATGAGCAGCACGACAGGGCCTTTTCGTCCCTTCCACGCGGGATTCTTCTTCAGGGCTTCCAGCATATACACTCCTCCGGGGCTCCGCCCCCTATCAATATACCAAAAGCATTAAAAAATTAACAGCTACCGGAAAGCCTTTTTTCCGGCGGACTTGTTTCGATGTGAGAGAAAGTGCTATATAATAACAAGTATGTGAGAGGTATTTAAGAATGGGAGATCGTGTCGGCGCGTTAATCGGGAAGCTCACCGTGTTTCTTTTTCTCGCGTGCGCCGTTACAGGTTATGCTGACGATTACCGTGACATTCCCGGGGTAAGCGCCGGCGAAATAGACGCGATAGAGGCGCTTAAGGCGGCGGGACGGGTCTTTTCCTACGGCACGATCCCTTCGACGGAAGCGTTCATTCAGGACGACGGTTTATATGCCGGTTTCGCCACCGCGCTTTGTGAGCATCTTTCCGGTCTTTTCGGCATACCCTTTGTCCCTGAGCTTTATGACCTTGACGAGCTAAGGGACGCCCTTGAAAACGGGGTAATTGATTTCAGGGATAACCTCATTTCGGCAGCGGAAGCGGGACGGCGTTACTTCACGTCACGTCCTATTGCCGAACGCTCGCTTGCGGCCTTTGTATACGGGGATTCCGTGAGAATAGAGGCGGATTCCGATCTTGGCGGGCTCAGGCTGGGGTTTCTGGAAGGCGCCGCCGCCCTTGGCGCCATTCGTAACATTTATCCGCGCCTTGAGTTTGAGACTGTGTTTATCAAAAATATTTCGGAAGCGGCTGGAATGCTTGAGGCGGGCACGATTGACGCCTTTGTCGATTTTACCATAGATTCCTATTCCTTTTCGGATGACGCCATTCATCCCGTTGAGATCCTTCCGTTCGCGTACAGCCCGGTTTCGCTTACCGCCGTGAAAAGCGAGCTCGCTTCTGTTGTATCCGTGCTTGACAAATATATCGAGGCCGGCGGAATTACCGTACTGCGCAACTTATATGAAGAGGGCGGCTACGAGTACTCACGATACCGTTTCAGGTTGTCTCTCTCCGAAAAAGAAAGGGCGTATCTGGACGATCTGTTTTCAAGGGGCAATGGGGTGCCTGTCGCGATGGTGTCTGACGATTACCCGATGAGCTTTTACAACAGCACGGAAAGGGAATTTCAGGGCGTCGCCGTGGATGTCCTTGCGGAGATAAGCAGGCTGACAGGCATTGAGTTCCGCAATGTGTCCGATACAGACACGCCCTGGGGGAGAAACCTTGAAAAACTTGAGAAGGGGGAGGTTTCCTTTATTTCGATACTGCTGTACACCGAAGAACGAAAAGACAGGTTTTTGTGGTCCGATATCTACGCTTCCTGTCGTTACGCGCTATTGTCCAGGGAAGACTATCCGTACCTGAAAATGTACCAGGTGATCTACACTACCGTAGGCGCCATGCGGAACTCGGCTTTCGTGGAAATGATAAACCTTTTTTTCCCGAATATTGAAAATATCAAATACTATGATTCACAGTGGCAGGCGCTGGACGCGCTTGAAAGCGGCGAGATCGATCTGTTGATGGCTTCGGAAAACGTGCTTCTTTCGATGGTGAATTACCTTGAAAGATACGGGTACAAGGTAAATATGCGTTTTGATAAACCAACGGAAGATTCGTATTTCGGCTTTAACAAAAACGAAGAAATACTTCACTCAATTTTTCGTAAAGCCCAGGAGCACGTCAATACCGAACAAATTGAGCATATTTGGACGAACCGGATTTATGATAACGCAAGGCAGGCGGCTACCCAACGCGCCAATTATCTCACCCTGTCTGCCGGCCTCCTCGTGTCTTTGCTGGTAATTATGATAGTTCTGTTCGTCGATAACAAGAATACGACAAGGCTCTATAAAGAACAGGCGACTACAATATCCACCGTATACGACTCCCTTCCCGATCTGGTGTACAGCAAAGACCTTGACGGCGCGTACACGAGCTGCAACGACAGCTTCGCGAAATTCCTTGGGATCAGCAAAGAGGATATGCTCGGCAGGACCGTCGAGGATCTGTATATGACCGATCAGGAAACGGCCCATGAACTTGTCGAAAGAGATATGAAAATTATCGGGGATGGAGTTACCGTAAAGCAGGAAGACTGGCTTATTTCTGCGGATCACATCCGGCGACTATATGAAAATATCAAGGTTCCTTTGTTACACGACGGCAAAGTGATGGGGCTGCTGGGAATCGCGAGGGATATTACCGATCTCAGGAANGCGGTAGAAGCCGCGAATGACGCATCCAGGGCAAAGAGCAACTTCCTGGCAAGGATGAGCCATGAGATACGCACGCCGATGAACGCGATTATNGGCATGACCGAGCTTGCCCTGCGCGAGAATGAGCCGAATGACATTCACAAACACATNCGCATGGTTAAGGACGCGGGGGCGCATCTTNTGTCGATCATAAACGATATTCTGGACTTTTCCAAAATCGAGATGGGCAAGCTGGAAATCNTGACGGCGGATTATTCATTCTCGTCCATGATAAATGACGTAATAAGCATCATCAGAATGAGGGTCATAGATTCAGAGGTAAAGTTCGCGGTAAACATTGACTGTGACATACCAAACGTGCTGAAAGGGGATGAAACAAGGATACGTCAGGTGCTGCTGAATATTCTGAATAACGCCGTTAAATACACCGACAGGGGTTTTGTGCTACTGGTAGTCAAGGGGAAAAAGGTTGATGACGATACGGTCAACCTTGTTTTGAAGGTGATGGACTCGGGCAAGGGCATTAAACCGGAAGACATCAAATCATTATTCGGCGAATATGCCCAGTTTGATCTGGAGAAGAACAGGGGCATTGAAGGAGTGGGGCTTGGGCTCGCGATAACATGGAATATCGTCAAAGCCATGGGCGGGGAAATAAAGGTTAAATCCGAATACGGCAGGGGCAGTCTGTTTACCGTTACGCTGCCGCAGAAAATCCGTTCAAAAGAGACTTTGGCAACGGTTGAAGCGGCGGAAGAAGAGAATGTGCTGGTCTATGAGCGCCGTGATATATACGCGGATTCCATTACCAGCACTGTGAATAATCTTGGCGTAAGCTGTACGCTTGTATCAAGCGATTCGGAACTGCTGGAAATAATGATGAGCCAGATATTCAGTTTTATTTTTATTTCGTTCGACCTTCTTGAAAGCAACAGAAAAAAAATATCTGAATATGCCGCCAATAGCAAAATTGTCGTGCTGACGGAATTCGGCGAGGCGATCCCTGACGCGAAGCTGAGGGTCCTTTCGATGCCGGCGTATTCCATACCGATAGCCAATATTTTGAACGGGATTTCTGAGAGTTTTGTGTATGACGAAAACGAGGAAGGTCTTCTGAGGTTTACAGCCCCGACCGCCAGGGTTCTTGTTGTTGACGATATAAATACAAATCTTAAAGTTGCGGAGGGACTGCTGTCGCCGTATAAAATGAAGATAGATCTGCGAAAGAGCGGCAGGGAGGCCGTCGAGGCGGTGAAATTCAAGAAATACGATTTGGTTTTCATGGATCACAAAATGCCGGATATGGACGGCATTGAAGCAACCGCCGTCATCAGGGAAATGGGACTTGAGAATCCGTATTACAGGGATCTGCCGATTATCGCGCTGACAGCCAACGCCGTTACCGGTATAAAGGAAGAATTTCTCAAAAGCGGCTTTAACGACTACCTCTCGAAGCCGATTGAGACCGTTAAGCTCAACAGTGTTCTGGAAAAATGGATACCGAAAGAAAAACGGGAAACTGTTACGAGAGAGGGCGGCGACGCCGCGAAAGAAGATAGCCATGCCGACGAGATAATCAAAATTGACGGAATTGACGTTAAACAGGGCGTCTTCCTGTCAGGCGGGACAATAGAGAGTTTTTTGGAAACACTTGCCATATATCACAAGGATGGCCTTGAGAAAATCGGGGAACTAAACGCGTGCCTGGAATCGGGTAATGTAAAGCTGTATACAGTCCATGTTCACGCGCTAAAAAGCGCATCGGCGAATATAGGAGCGGTCGAATTGTCGGAAACCGCGAATGCCCTGGAGGAAGCCGGGGATCGGGGGGATTTGGATTATTTAATGGCGCATAACCCTGCCTTTATAGTGGCGCTGGAAGTGATTTTGGGGCGTATTTCCGCAGTGCTGGCAATGTACAAAGAAAGCGCCGGCATTGGGAGTACCTCCCGTGACAGGGAGCAGTTGATCCGTGAACTTGTTATACTGAGGGACGCCATTGAGAACCTGGATGCAGGGGCAATGAATGAGTCCGTTGAAGCCCTGCAGGATATTACGCAAAAAGATGATATCGCCGGCATCATTGAAAGCATATCGGGGAAAATACTGGTCGCCGAATACGATGAAGCGGCAGAATCCGTAAGAACCCTCCTGGAAGGGCTGGAAAATAATGCGCAGTAAATCCGGTCTACACGGCTTCCGCCAATAAACCGTTTATCAGTTCAAGCGCCTTGTCATATTCGGCAATTAAAACGTTGTCAGAAATATCCGTGATGACATCTTCCATGGCGTCGCCCTGTGTCGATTGCTTGAGCCTTTCAATGATATCGTTAATTGAGCCGGCATCCAGATCGTTGATAGCCGTTTTCAGACTGTCAAGATCCGCTTTTGTCGCTTCCGCGTTTGATTCCTGCTTTTTCCCGCCTGAATCTTTTTTGAATGATGACAGGACTTCGTTTATCCTGTCCAGAAGCGATTGCAAATCCGCCAAAAAACCGGTGTTGTTCTTTTCGACAAAATCCGAGTCTTCATTATCAGCAGCTTCTTCCAGAACCCTCGCGGCTTCCGACAAAGGGCGCGCGCCTATGTTCGCCGACGCGCTTTTCATCGCGTGGACATAGATCGTATACAGGGCGAGATCGTTCGTTTCAAGGCATTTATTCAGTTCCTTGATCTTTTCAAGCCCGTCCTTGTAAAACAGGGCAAGCGTATCCAGGTACTGCTCGACAGTTCCCCCCGACAACACGATACCCCTCGGGACATCTATGCCCTCAATCACGATGCCGCTGTTGGTTTCCGGCTCTTTGTGCGCGGTGGTTTTGCCGCTTTCCGTTGTTGTTATTCTCTGCTTCTCTTTCGGAATCCATTTTTCCAGGATTGCGTTTAACATCACCGTGTCAATGGGCTTTGACAGAAAATCATTGAACCCGTTTTCCAGGAACATCTCTTTTGTGCCGGAGACGGCATTGGCAGTCAGCGCGATAACGGGCACTGTGTTGAAATACGGGTCCCTGCCGCCCATTTCCCTGATGTGCGCGGTAGCTTCAATGCCATCCATCACCGGCATCTTGTGATCCATGAACACCAGGTCGTAACGCGTGGATTTCAGCGCTTCCAGCGCCGCCAGTCCGCTGTTGCACAGGTTTACCTGCATCTTGTAGGGCAGCAAGAGTCCCTCCGCTACTTTCAGGTTTGTATTGATGTCGTCAACGACAAGGACTTTTGCGTCCGGCGCGGTGACCCTGACGATGAGCTCATTGCTTTCGTTGTAGGAGAAGCTGTCGGAAACGCCGTTCAGGATATCGGCGATGGATATTGAATGCGCCGGCATTGCGAGAACGCTTAGGTTTTTGTCGGGAATTGCCTCGCCAAAATCGGTGAGCACGACGATTTTTGTATTTTCCCCAAACTTTGTTATTGTATTTTTGTTTTTGGTAAACAGCGCGAATGAGATAAAAATAAATGAATACGCCGTGCTCGTCATTTTCTCAAGCAGTTCCGAATCGTTTGAGATAGGCGTGCAGTCTACGCCGAGGCTTTTGATGCTGAAAATTATTGAATTGGCGTAGATCTCACGGCGCTCATACACCAGCACGCTTTTTTCATCGGGATTCATCACAAACGCCACCGCCTCGTTGGCGTGAATTTTCTGCGGAATGGTAACGATAAACGTGCTGCCCTTCCCGTATTCGGACTTGACGCTGATGTCCCCACGCATTGCCTTGACAATTCTCTGGGTAATGGCAAGTCCCAGCCCCGTGCCCTCAATCCCTTTGCTTTTATCCAAATCGAACTGGGTATATTCATTGAACAGGATTTTTATGTCATCTTCCCTGATGCCCCTGCCTGAATCCGTTACTTCCACGACAAGGTTAAACGTATTATCATCGGTTATGTCCCCCGCCACGTTAAACGACACAAATCCCTTTTCGGTATATTTAATGGCGTTGCTCAAAAGGTTGAGCAGTATTTGCCGGATCCTTATTTCATCGCCGATAAGCTCGTTCGGTATTTTGCTGTCCAGGTTTACCGCGAACCGAAGCTGCGAATCGACGGCCCTCATCCTGATAATGCTGACGACATCGTTTATAAGGGATGCCAGTGAATAAACGGCGGGAATGATTTCAACTTTCCCGGTCTCAATTTTAGAGAAATCCAGAATGTCATTGATGATGGACAGAAGATTGTTACCCGCCTGTTTCACCGTTAAAAAATGTTTGCGTGCCGCGTCCAATTCATTTTCCCGCAGGGCAAGTTCTGTCATGCCTATTATCGCGTTCATGGGTGTCCGTATTTCGTGGCTCATCTTCGCGAGAAAGTTGCTTTTCGATCTGCTCGCCTGATTCGCTTTATCAACTGCGGTTTCAAGCTGAATGGCGTTGTCGCGAATATTCAAGGTCATCTCGTTTCGGATCAGGGCGTTGGCTATCATCCGGCTGGCGGAGCGGAAGATCAATTCTTCATTCTCCGTGAATTTCCGTTCACTGTGGCAGTCGTCAAAACTAATTGAACCCCAGAATGTTTCCTTTACAAACACCGCCACCACAAAAAAGGATTTTATTTTGCCCGACAGCAAAAACGCCTGAGTCTCGGGAGGCATATCACGCGCCAATCCGTTGACACATTTTCCGTCTGACAGTATTTCCCCGATGCCCGGGATATCTTCATCATAGGATATATCCATCGGTGTATCACCGTTCCTGCGGAGCATGGGATTGTCCTCCCACTCGTAAACCAGGGTACAGCGCTGCTGTTCATCTTTGGTGTGATTTTTCCATATACATACGCGATCGATGCCCAGGGCTATCGCCATTATGTTCATGGAGTATATTATGTTGGTTTCATACTTCTCGATGTCCGGATCAAGCAGGATAGCTGATACATGGTTCAGGGTTTTGAGAAGGCTATTCTGCCTGTCGATCTCATTCATCATCTCGTTATACTCACGCATATCCCGGACATACGCCAAAACGGCATTATCGTTCCTGTAATTAACACGGACAAGCGTGACTGTCGCCGGTATCGGCGTACCATTCAGTTCCTGATGCATCCATTCAAAGACCGCTTTGCCTTCGTCAAACGCTTTTTGTATGTATCCCAGGGCGGACTCGTATGAAGGCTGCCCGTCGCTTTGGTATGGCGGTGACAGGTCGTAGAACCGGTCGATAAACTCCTGCTTGTCTTTCAGTTTGAAAAGCCTCGCCGATTCGCTGTTACAGGCAATGCACTTAAATTCTTTGTTAAGCAGAAGACAGCAAAGCGGGATCGTGTCCAGCATAACCTCCGTGCGCGCGTTCGCCTCACTCAGCTCGTCTATCAGGGCCTTGCGTTCCGTAATATCCCTTGTGATTCCCAGCAACCCAATGACTTTGTTATTCCGGATCATGGGGGTTTTAACGCTTTCGGAAAACCTGCGGGTTTTGTCGGGATATGTAACCCATTCTTCTACCCTGACGACCCTTTTTTCGGATATTACTTTTTTGTCGGCTTCCATGAATCTTCTCGCCATGTCCGCGTCAGTCACATTGAACAACTGGACCACGGTTTTACCGATTATTTCCGACGCGGGGTGGCCGGCGAACGTCTCAAAAGTGTGGTTGCAGATTGTGTACGCCCCGTTTATGTCCTTGCTGTAGATCGAATCGGGCACGGATTCCAGTATTGCGGAGAGAAGTGCCATCTGGTCCCTATAAAGCCGTCGCGTCTTTCTGTTTCTGATGAACAAAATGATCATGAAAGCCAGCATCAGCAAGAGGATGACGCTGAATACTGTCAGAGAGAACATAGTCCTGCTGGAATACTCTCTCTGGTAGTCAAAAACGCGGCTTGTCCAGTCTTTTACGATTCTGTCGGTATTTACGAAACCCTGGGATTTGCTGACAATTGAGCGCAATAGTTCCTCGTTTTTGTGAAAACCAAAATACGATTCCGATATCGGTGAGTCAAACCGGATGTTGGCTTTGTACCCGGTTTTTTCGCGGCGATTTAACTGGTCAAGAAGCACATATTCGGCTCCCATCAGCAGACCTATTTCGCCTTTCTCAAGCGCGTATGTCGCTTCATCCATGGTGTCATAATATTTGGCGTTGGTGTTATCGGGGAAAAATCTGTTATACAGCACGTCATAAATGCTTTCACGGACAACGCCTACAGTTGTGCTTATTACCTGCGATATTTCCAGATTGGGATAATCAGATTTGGACATGAGCAAAAAATATGAAGTAGCGTATGGGTTGTCGGCCCAAAGAAAACTATCTTTTCGTTCTTCGGAATACCGCAAGTCTGAAACCAGGGAAATTCTTCCTGTCAAGAGGTCTTCGTATATTTCGGCCCACAAGGAATCCTTATTCGTCACAACATCAAACTGGATACCGGAAAGCAAGCCTATTTCCGCCAGGATATCCGGCGCGATTCCCTCAAATTCTTTCTCATTCGCGTTGTAAAAGCAAAGCGGGTAATTATCGGTTTCCAGCGCGATGGGTACCTTTGTGCCATTCGCGGCGAGGCTCTCCAAATAAGCCTTTTCTTCATCTGTAAACAGTCCGCTTAGCTCATGCTTCACGTATTCATTATTGCCCGCCTTGTACAATTCGAAAAGCTTATCGATTCCCCCTGCGGCGATATATTTGTCCATAACCGATATGATCGGCTCAAGTACAGGATTCGCGGTAGTCAGCGAAACAGGAGTGTATACCAACGGGAAAAAGGGCATGGAAGTGATTCGCTCATTATCTTCAAATTCGCTGGCAACCACCGAATCGTCTACAAACGCGTCAATAACGCCGGATATCAGTTTTTCTGCCGCATCCTCGATGCTATACACGGGTATTTGCTCAAATGTAAGCGTTGGATAAACATTCAAAATGGATTGGGCTGTGACGCTGTCTTCATAAAAACCCAGCCTGAGTCCGTTAATGTCACTTACCGTTTTAATTTCATCAGCATCGCCGAAAATAAAAATACTGAGGGTTCGTTCCGCGACAGGAAGTGTCATGAAATAACGGCGCCTGCGTTCGGGTGTGGGGGTCATTTCGCTCGTAAAATCAATGGTCCCCTCTTCCATTCTGTCTATCATGTCGCTCCAATCGTGCGATTCATACATAAACGGGATACCGAAAAGGCCGGACAGGAGTTCGCAGAGCCTGGGCACAAAACCCGCTTCCGATCCGTCAGGCAGTACAAACAATTCCGTCGTATGCTGGCTTCCGAAAGTAAAGCCCTGCCGCCCGGACTTAAGCGCCTCTATCGCCGCGATTTCTTCACTTGTCACGTCCGGAATATCACGATAGGTTTTAATGGAACCAATATCGGAAGAGGGATCCCTGGCGTTCGTGGAACAGCCTGTCAAGCCGCTGAGTAGTACAAAGAGGATTAATAAAGTGCCGGCCAGTTTCACGTTCGCTACAAGACCTCCTTTACCAGTATACCAACAAGCGCCCGTTTCGGCAATTGCTAAGTCAGCATCTTACTATACTGATATTATATTAGCCACTTGGCACACGTATTTAATACGTGTTAGAGTGTTCATAAGGGCGAAGTGTCACGGTGAAGGTGAGCGAATTAATCAGGTTAGCAAAAAAACACGGCTGCTGGATTATACGGCACGGCGGGGAACATGACCTTTGGATCAACCCAAAAACCGGAGGAACCGCAAGAATCCCACGCCACCCAAGTAAAGAGGTCAAAACAGGGACTACTGAACGGATACTAAAGGATCTGGGGCTGAAATAGCGTCTCAAGAGAGGATGGTTGCTATGAAATATGTGTATACTGCGGTTTTTACACCGGAGGAAAATGGGTATAACGTCGATTTCCCCGATATACCGGGGTGTTACACATGCGGTGACGATATAGCGGATGCGTTACACATGGCCCAGGACGTACTGAACTTGACTTTGTGCGACCTGGAAGATGACAAAAAACCCATACCGCCCGCAAGCAAGCAAAGGGATATTCAGGTCAAGGATGAGCAATTTACAAGCATCATCACCGCAGACACCAAGGCATATCGCAAGTTTTGCGAGGAGAGGGCTGTTAAAAAAACGCTCACCCTCCCCGGGTGGCTGAATGCACGTGCGGAACGCGCTAATATAAACTTCTCTGGTATTTTGCAAGAGGCGTTAAAAAAGCATCTGCATATTCAAGAGTAACATCTCCTAGGGGAGTCGAACCCCTGTTGTCGGGATGAAAATCAGCGTAAAATACAATTCTTTCATTATTATAGCTCTCTCTGGATGGCTTGTAAAGTCACTGGATGTCAGTAATAAGCTCTAGTTTTTCTACATTTTTTGCTACACTTTATGATGGGAACATGGCATTTTCTTTGAAATGTATCTTTGGTATCTACGCTGCCTCAGTCGCCGGGAATGTCCTTTTCCAGATGAAGCCTTATCTCCTCGGTGGAAAGCCCCTGGGCAATGAGGTCAAGGACGTACTGTGTCCTTTCTTGTTCGCCCTGGCGCTTGGCATGGACCAGTTTACTCTGCATGTCAAGCTGGTATTTGTATTCGCTCATGAGCCGCGCCCGCTCCTCCTCATCCCTGCTTATGTTCAGCAAAACCTCGCTCGCCATTGCTATTCCCTCCTCTCGTTCCAGTATTTCGTTTATCTTACTCCTCATTCCCTCGTCCCTAAGGTACTTGAAGAACACTGCCCATTTCTCACCTGCGCTCATCTGGGGAGTGGGCTTTTTGGCAATAGCCCCCACTTTGGACAATTCCAGGGTCAATATGCGGCTCCTGCCGCCCAGAGGCATCATGCGCTCCGGGTCATAATACTCAAAGCTGTGGAAAAAATCCCCATCCGGGAAGAACTTTTCCCTGACCAGGATTGCTATCTGAAATGCCCGCATGAGGTCGTTGTAGGTTTTGTCCGTACCCCTTATATCCTGGCCGGTGAACAGCTTTGCCGCGTGGAACTCAAGGCGTACCGGCTCGAAAGGGTCGGGGTTAAGGCTCATCTCGACGTTGACTAACTCGCCGTTGGCTGCCTTGCAGTGTATGTCAAAACGAATCTGCCTGTCCCGAAGGTTCTCCGGCGCCGGCTCGTTAGCCACTACGGTCAGCGCCCTTAGTTCCCTACCCGTGATGGCGGACACCAGGGCTGATAGGGCGCCCTGAGATGCCGGGTTGTCCCTTGTGAATACCGCTTTGAACACGTTGTCCATGCAGATATCAATAATGTCTTCGTCATCATCGAAATGTATCCTTGGCGGCAACTTTCTTATTCTCCCTTTGTAAGGGATTATACCACAGGGGAGAGAATACAGGAAGCGGTCAACCAGACAGTCACAATCAAAGCTCTTCCAGATTGTGATTATGCAGAATCTGCTTGACCGTATTTCCGTGTCTATCGGGAATACTGAAATCTGCTCCGGCACTACGGAATAAGGGAATGAAACGCTTTATTAACTCAATATTTTCAGTGTTAATTGAATATTGATAAAGAAGGCCATAATCCGGCCTGAATAACAAATGTGCTGTTGTATGCCTGTCTTCCCGGTAACAATTATTTATGATTGGCTTGATCTGATCCTTAAAATCTGTTAATAACATTTCCAATGTTTTCCATGATTTGAACCAGGCAGCGCGGATAAAAGGCGAGTCATACGGTATGCCATTATTTCCGAAAATACGTGCAGGATTTGCTCCTTTCGCAATCAAAAGTCTGCATATATCGTCAAAGTCAGATTCTGTAGCAAGAGACAGGGCAGTTGTTCGATCGCCAGATGGATTTTCTTTTACGAATTTGTCAACATCATCAGTTCTGTCTATAAGATACTTTATAATTTCCTTTAGTTTTATAAACTCCTGTTCCCAAATTTCTGGTTTTCCAAATTTATCATAAGAAATTAATTTCCCTATATCTATATTATTAAACAGAGGATTAGACTTTATATTTTCGTAATAAGCCATTTTATCTTCAATGAAAATACCGGGAAAATTGGCTTTAGCCCAATTTATATTTGCATTATCCGGTATTGTTATTTTTCCTTCAGAAATAGCTTTTGAAAGAATATAACACCGATTTATTACATAATAGAGTGGCGAAAAGTCGTCCGAACTGATTATGAGGTTTTGTATATCGAACCCTTTCTTTTCAACAATGGCCCTGACGATTTCAATGTCAAAAGCATTTATGGCTTCCTCCAAAACAGAAATATACCTTCTAACGGTTTCGGCATAAAAAGAATCCACCGGAGATTGTCTTATTAGTTCAATTATAATTTTTTTGCATCGTTCGGCATTTTGCTCATCCCATCCAAAAAACCGATGAACTTTATACAGGGACAGAGCTTCCGACAATGCCGTAGAACCATGAGTATTTATAACAGTAACATCCAGTGAGTTGGCAAAACATTCCAGATAGTGTTCGGCTATATCCAATTCACCGTACCGTAAGGCTATAGAAAGAGGCGTGTATTGGATGTTATGCCCTGGCTGTATTTCCATCCGTTTGTTTATATTTTTTCCTGAAATATTTCTTAATTTTTGCATGAGAACCTCTCTATATTGCTCCGGTCTTTCTTCATCTCCCTCAAGATGATATATTCCTTTGGTATATCCTGAATCCTTCTGCGATTAAAATAAACAGTTGCGGCAATACTTTCTTCAAGAAACGCCTTAAAATACGCACCAGCGAAATTCCTACCTTTATCAAAAGCAGACAAAGGTTTCCTGGTATAAAATTTCCTTACTTCTTCATAAAATTGAGTCTTATTTATTTCAAGGTTTTTGTATATTTTGTCAAAAACCGTATAATAAGTATCCGTTAATAAGCCTTTGACCGAACCCTTTTGAATTGTATATTTATCCTGCCTGCCTGAATCTTTTATCGGTATGGACAGATACCCCAAAAACCAATTAAAAAGATGTAAAGTTATATCTTTTGTTTGCTTTTCATAGGGAGTTAATGCCCTGAGCGCGTTTCGATGCACTCCGAAAAATGCAGTAATAGTCAATAATCCAACATTTTCTGGGAATCCATATTGTTTTTCTAATTTATTGAAGAAATTGCGGACAAGTTCCATTGCGCCTGTTTCCTCACTTGGCCGGAAATGGGCAAAACTTGTCCCATTCTCTTCGTAGTACCTCTTTATATCCGTGAATTTCTTATTTGGGTCTTTGTAGTTTTTATCAGGGTTTTTTCTAACAATGGATTTTTCCATATCTTCGGCTATTACTAGAGCCGCATCGCGTCCAATTATTGAAACAAGTAACTTATAGACCTGTCCTAAAGGCAAATTCCCGTATTTTTTAACCATTTCCTCCTCCGCTTCACAGTATATCATTTCCAAGGACATGGAATACGGAAATCTGCCATCTATAACAACGTCCTTCCGTATTCCCAGGCTTAGTATGCCTTAGCCCTTAACCTTTTGATGGTCCATTGTTCCTGCCGCCTCCTGACAAGTTACCAGTAGTGCTGGGCCATCCAGGGGAGGTTGGCCCGTTGTTTGGGGGAATGGGCGCTGGACGCCCTCTGCCGATTTTTCCGGATTTTCCGCCGCCGCCCTTTGAACCGCCGCTTCCTTTTGCCATAAAATACTCCTTACAGGTGATTTTTCCTCATTAACAATGAGGTTTTACGGTAAATATACCCCTGTTTAATCCTTAGAACGAGTTCATTTCAAAGACATTATTTCCCCAGAATTCCTACAATGATGGAGTTATAACACAGATCTTTATTAAGCGGATATAGGATGGGGTAGCTGCATTTTCTGTTATTGTTAATAAAGTATCGTAACATCTCCTAGGGGAGTCGAACCCCTGTTGTCGGGATGAAAACCCGATGTCCTAACCACTAGACGAAGGAGACCTGAACATTTGAGTAAGGAAATATATTA
>JGI24698J34947_10000575_pt1 | contig 17467 bp, 13 predicted proteins | sample TergutMp193P3_FD_34947 | JGI IMG/M metagenome (IMG submission 34947) | reverse complement strand
GTTTGAAAGATTACAACAATATGACGGGCAAATCCAAAGAAACCGTTTATCAATATTTATTCACCTGCGAAGTACGCGATATGAAACAAGTCGAAGACGACGTTAAAGACGAATTTAGACGTTTGCGAGAAGAAAAAAACAGAGAAATATATTTCTATAATAAAGATTTATTTGAAGATTACGTTAAATTTATAAAATCGCATAAAACTTTCATAAAAGAAATATTTATAAAAACCGACGTTCAAAAAGAAGTCGTGAAAATAGTAAAGCGAACAACTCCGACTCTCAAAGAACGCGGACGGGAAAAAATAGACGTATTGCACAATGCAAGGAGAGTTAAATTTGACGAATTTTATACGCAATACGAAGACGTAGAAAAAGAATTAAATATGTACGACGCAGAAATTTGGAAAGATAAAACGGTATTTTGTAATTGCGACGACGCTATCGGCGATTCCGAAGACAAAAACAGTGTAAACACTTCCGCTTTTTCGCTGTATTTTATAAAAAATTTTGAAAAACTTGGACTAAAAAAACTTATTTGTACACATTTCGCGGGAACGGTGGATTTATTTCATCAAGGTCCAAAAGGATATGTATATACGTATATTTATACAAAAACCAGAACAGAAGAGTTTAAAGATTCTCCAAAGGGCTACACGGGAAGTTTTGACGACCCGATTTCTCTAAAAATACTTAACGAAGAAGCGGATATAGTTTGCACAAATCCGCCGTTTTCAAGAATGATAGATTTTTGGGATGTTATTATAAAAAGCGGTAAAAAATTTTTAATAATTTCAAATATAACAAATATTTTAAATACCGCGTATATTCCTTATTTCAAAGAAAATAAAGTTTGGGCAGGATACAATAGAGTAGATTGGTATTTAAATCCAAAAAGAGAACTTGTTGATGCGGCGGGACATTGGTATACAAATATTCCTATAAAAGATAGACCAAAATATAGGTTGCTAAAAATTAAGCCATTGAAAGAAATACCAGAAGAGCACAAAAAATACGACGATTCTAAAACATTGGTGGTAAACGAAGGCTATATTCCCAGTGATTATAAAAAACCTTTTGCCGTATCTGCTCGTCCTATATTAAATGGTTTATTAGAAAAAGGTTATAAAATCATAAAAGACAAACATTATGAACCTTATGAAAACGGCAAAGTGTGTTTTGCAAGAGTTTTGGTGCAGAAAATTTAATCTAAATTATAAAAAAACTCATCAAACTCTCAACGGAAAGCCCGCTTTTTCGAGACCGTCTAAAATTTGTTTTTGCGATTCTTCTAAAAATTTCGGCGAAAGCGTGTTTTCTTTGTCCAAAAATTCCGTGCGCAAAGTTACCGCTTTTTTCTCGCCTAAATCAAAAATATCGATAACAAATGTACCTACTACGTTTTGAATTTTAAGTTTTTCAACCGCGGTCAATATTTCTACGGCGGGAGTTTTCTTTGCGGCAACTACCGTATAATCCAAAATCGAATTGGGAAATTTTGGAAGAGGACTATATTTTATCTTGTCTTTAACTACCGCGTTTTCAAACGACGAAATATCTATAAGCGCGATAGAAAAATTACCTTTTATTTTCCATTCTTTTGCGAAAATCGGATGAATTGTCGTGGCAAATCCCTGATTTTTTCCCATAATTTTTATATCCACCGCTTCCGTCGGATGAATACCCGCCCAATTTGCCGCAACTTCGCCGTTTGGAAATTTTTCGTTGTGCGCGATAATCTGCGCGGATGTATTAAGATATTTGAAAAGTTTTTCCAAAATATTCGTTAATTCCATAAATCTACTTTCTTTTTTATCAAAAAGCGCGATTGCCAAACAATTTCTTTCTTTCGCAAAATTCGTTTCGTCAAAATCATATTCGCGGGCTATTTCAAAACAGCCGAATTTGTCGAAATTTCTGCCGTTATCCGCGCCGATTGAAAGCAAACTCGGGAGCAAACTCGGACGCATTCTGTCGTGGTCTTTGCTTATCGCGTTCACTAAAACCAATTTTTCGTTGAGCGAATTTATTTTGGATTTTTCAAGCAATTTTTCGCTAACCATCGGATTTGTCATCGTTTCCAAAAGTCCCGCGTTAAATACCAAAAAATCCTGAATTTTACGATGCGTTTGCTTTTTCTGCGAAAGTCGATTGGGCAATATTTTATCTATTCGAGGCATAGACGAAATATTATCGTAACCGATAATTCGACCTATCTCTTCAATAATATCGACGTCGTATTCTACGTCTTTTGTCGCTCTGTATGTCGGAACTTCTATGTCGAAAGTTCCGGAATTTTGCGAATTTACTTCGCGAACGCCGAAATCAAGTCCTTGCAAAATGCGAATAATTTCTGATTTTTCAACGTCTTTGCCCAAAACCGCGCATATTTTATCTACTGAAATTCTGATAATTTTCGCTTCGGGTTTTACCGTTTCTTTGCCGTCTTTTTCAATTTTTCCGACAATTTTTACGTTCGGACAAATTTCAAAAACCAATTCTACAATTCTTAAAAGCGCGGTCTGTAAAAGTTGACTGTCGAGCGATTTTTCGTATCTTTGAACGGAATCCGTGCGCAAACCGATTCTCGTCGACGTTTTTCGCACTTCGCTGTCAATCCAATTTGCGCTTTCTATGAAAATTTTTGTAGTATTTTCGTTTACTCCGCTGTTTGAACCGCCCATAATTCCCGCTATAACAAGCGGTTTTTGCGCGTCGGCAACCACCGTATCGGTAGAAATAAGCGCTCTTTCAATATCGTCGAGAGTTGTAAATTTTGTCTGTTCTCCCGCCTGACGAACAATAATTTTCCCGCCTTCAATCAGGTCTCTGTCAAAAATATGGTTTGGAATGCCCAATTCAAGCATAACGTAATTTGAAATATCCACAATATTGCTTATCGGTCGAAGTCCGCATTTTGTAAGGCGTTCTTGCATCCATTTGGGACTTTGTGTAATTTTTACGCCGTCTATGGAAATTCCATAATACGCTTTGCAGCAACTATTTTCTTTTACTTCGATAAGAACGGGGCTTTTTTCTTCGGTAATTTTGCTTTTAATTTTCGCTTGCCATTCGTCGTTAAATTTGTTTTTCAAAGGATTTCCAAAAATTAGTCCCATTTCTCTCGCCATTCCGTAATGTCCCCATAAATCGGGGCGATGCGTTATGGATTTATTGTCGATGTCAAAAATTATATCGTCTTCGATTCCGTAAATTTCGGCGATACTCGCGCCGATTTTTGTATCGGACGGCAAAATTAAAAGTCCGCTGTCGTCTTCTCCGAGTTCCAATTCTTTTTGCGAACAAAGCATTCCGCGACTTTCGACTCCGCGTATCTTTTTTATCTCGATAGTAAATCCGCTGGGAAATTTCGTGCCGAGTTTAGCGAAAGGAACGATTTTTCCAATTTCGACGTTCGGCGCACCGCAAACTATCTCGTTTTTATCGCTTCCCGTATCGATTTCGACCAAATGCAAATGTTCGGAATCGGGATGATTTTTCACTCCGACAATTTTTACCGCGATGATATTTTTAAGAAAACCGCCGACTTCTTCTACGTTTTCTACTTCGCAGGCAGCCATAGTAAATTTTATCGCCGCGACTTTCGGGTCAATTTCGGGTATCGATATAAAATCTTTAATCCAATTCAATGAAACTTTCATTTTTTTCTCCTTAAATTTTGCGTTTTGTCAAAAATCTACTATAAATATGGTTTGGTCGTCTTCTATCGCATAATTTCCTATAAATTTTTTCATTTCGTTTTCGACGGTTTGTACCGCGTGTTCAGCCGATTCGTCAAGCGTTTTGGCAATAATCGATTTAAGTCGAATGAGTCCGAATTGCGATTTTTTTCTGTTTTGACAATCTACGACTCCGTCCGTGTATAAAATCAAACGATTTTCGCCTTTCGTGTAACGAAATTCGTGGTTTGGCAAGTCGAGTTCGGGAAACATCCCGACAAAAAATCCGTCGCTTTGAAATTGCTGATAATCTTTTTTATCTTTGTTGAAAAGCAAAATCGGACAATGACCCGCGCAAGTATAAGTCATTTTTCTTTGGTTAGTGTCTATAATTGCGTAAAACGCCGTTAAAAAACGATTTACGGAGATATTATTTACAAGCGTATCGTTTACTTTCCTTAAAGTTTGCGCGGGGTCTAAATCCGCCGAAGCGATGGTTTTAAGCAAAATTTTCGCCGCCGACATAACAAGCGCCGCGCTTACTCCGTGTCCCGAAACGTCCGCGATAAAAACCGCGTAAACGCCGTCTTTCAACATAAATAAATCGTAATAATCGCCGCCAACTTCTTCTACCGGAATATAAAACGCAAACGATTGAAGAAAATCGTTGCAGGGAAGTTTTTCGGGAAGAAGCTTTTGCTGAACTCCCCGCGCCTGTTTTAGTTCTTTTTCGTTTTTTTCGCAGGTAAGTTGCAATCTTTCCAAAACTAATATATTGTTCATTGTCATTCCCGCGAGGCGAATAATTTTTTCTAAAATTGTCGCGTTGGTTTTCAATTCCGTTTCGTCCATTTTGTCGCCGCTAAAAACAAAAATTCCCGAAACGGGAAAATACGGATTTTTCAATTTGTTTCTTTCTTCTACAAAAGATTGTTTTTCCCGCTCGCTTTCGTTTTCGTTTTGAGACGTTTCCTGCGTTTCTTCGCTTAAATGCTCGCCGTCGTCTTCTTCGTTGTGCAAAACCATAGGAACCATAAGATAATTGTCCATATCCAAACGAAGCGACAAATCGTTAATGTCGCAAAATCCGTTGACAACTACCGTAGATTTCTTATCAAAAATCGCAGAAATTATATTCGCATCGGGATTTTCAAAAATATCAAAAGAAAAATGCGGATGGTCGCCGTGTCCAAACCCCCGCGAAAATTCAATTTTCAACTCCGCCGTGTCTATATTTAACGTCAAAAAAACTATTCTGTCAAAAAAAGTAAGCATATAAAGACGTTTTATCAAAGCGTCAAAAACGTTTGAAACGCTTTTCATATTGTATATTTCCAAAACAAATTCGCCAAGTTGCGAGTTAATTGCCGCTTGTTTTCGTAAATTCATAATTTCGTTTTTCAAATTATCGTCGTCGTTTGTATTCATTTTCTTGCGCTCCTTTCTTTCCCGAAAATCAGGAAAATTCCAGCAGGTATTTTTCTATAAAATCGTCAATATCACCGTCGAGCACCGCCGCCGTGTTTGACGTTTCAAAGTCGGTTCTATGGTCTTTTACCATATTATACGGATGCAAAACATACGAGCGAATTTGGCTTCCCCACTCTATTTTTTTCTTGTCTTCAAGTTTGTCCGCCCGCTTTTTTTCTTCTTCTTCTTTGTAGTATTGTCGAAGACGCGCTTTTAGCATTTTAAGGCAGGATTCCCTGTTTTTTATTTGCGAGCGTTCGTTTTGACACTGAACGACTATGTTTGTGGGAATATGCGTCATTCGAACCGCCGAATCCGTTTTGTTTATGTGCTGTCCGCCCGCGCCGCTCGCTCTGTAAGTGTCTATGCGAATGTCTTTTTCGTCTATTTCGTAATCGTCCACTTCTTCAAAAATCGGATAAGCGTAAACGCTTGCAAACGACGTGTGCCGCCGTGCGTTAGAATCAAACGGTGAAATCCGCACTAAACGGTGAACCCCGACTTCCGCTTTAATATGTCCGTACAAATACTCGCCTTTCACTTCTAAAGAAACGCTTTTTATTCCCGCCTCGTCGCCTTCGCAAAATTCTAATATTTGCGATTTATAATTATGTCGCTCAATCCATCGAGAATACATTCTAAAAAGCATATCAGCCCAATCGCACGACTCCGTGCCGCCCGCGCCGCTGTGAATCGTCAAAATCGCGTCGCTTTTGTCGTCTTCGCCCGAAAGTTTTCGCACAAATTCCAATTTTGCTATTGTCTTTTGCGTTTCGACAAAATGCTGCGACACTTGCATAAGCATATCTTCGTCGTTTTCGCTTGCCGCAATTTCAAACAATTCCTGCAAATTGTCAAAATCGTTTTTCAAATTCTGCCACGGCTCCGCAATATCCTTTTCATTCTTTATAGATTTCAATATTTTCTGCGCGGCGAATGCGTCGTTCCAAAAATCCGCCGCGCCCGTTTGTTTTTCGAGTTCGCTTATTTTTTCCAAACGATTATCGACGTCAAAGATACCCCCTTAACAAATCGATTCGTTCTTTCGCCGTTTTCAACTCTTCTTTTGTAATAATTTCCATAAATCTTTTCTCCGTATTAAAAAATTACCGCATAAAATATGTTTTTACCAAAGCGTTTTTGGTAAATATCGCGAATTTTTAAAAAATTATTGATATTTGCGGTTTCATAATCTGCTTTTTTCTAAAATCTTTTTCCATTCCGTGATATGAAAATCTTTTATTTCTGTTGAATTTTTTGAATCTTCAACCAAATTACAAGTATATGATTGAATAAATTCTATGTAATCTTCAATAAACCGCAGATAATACTTTAAACTCGTAAAAATTCCGTTTGCAATTATTTCCAAACTCATATCTTGTTTAATTTTTAAAATAAATTTGTTTATATATTCTTCTTCCTCAAAAGAAATAAAATTGTTTTTTGCCGTAGTTAAAATATAATATCTTTCAATGCTTGTGTTTTTAGATTTATTAACAATGTCAAATAATAAATTCCTGTCTATCGGAATATTATGTTTGATTTCAATCATTTCAAAGGGAGTTCCGTTTTCGTTCCAAATTTCAATATCGCCATATCCGTGTTTATCGGCTGAAGTGTGAACATTTAGCGGTTTTAGTATCCTTTTGTCATATCTTTTAACCTGTTTAAATAATTGCTGATAAATAGAATATATTGCTATCACAGGTAATCTTGAACTTAATTTCGTTGCGAAGTGTTTTTCCAACATTTGCAAAACGCTATTTATATTTATAACATTAGCAAAATTAGAAGTTTCGATTGTTTCGTCAAAAATTATATTCAGTTGTGAAGAAATTTTGTGCAAATTTTCAAAAATGTACGTTAGCGCGTCTTCAGATTTTATTTTGTCATTTTCTACGGCGTCAAGTATTTCTAAAAAACTGTTCATAAATTCTTTACTTGCTCTTGTCCTAATTTTATATCCGTCCTGTTTAGTCCAAGGAATTTGCGCTCGCGTCGCCATTGTTAAAAACGCCGATTCTTTATTGGCATATTTTGGAAAATACTTTTTAAAAAAAGGAGAGGTAACGTCCGTATCAAGTTTTCTTGCGGAATATCCTCCGTTAAAATCCATTCTGTGTAAACGAATATCTTGTTTTGGATTGCATATTTTCTTTAATAATGAAGTAATCAGTGCTGAAAATAACGATTTGTTTTTATCTATCGAGGATATAATAATATCAATGTTTGAAACAATAAATTTCGGATATTCTTTATTTTCTGTACCGACAACCGCTTATTTAAGCAATTTTTCCAATATTTCAAACTCGTTCATACAAATAATTCCAATGAATAATTATTTTTGTTTTCTTCTATTCTTTTTTTTGCATCCTCAACATATTCGGAATGAATTTCTATACCGATGTAGTTTCTTTTAAGGCGTTGCGCGACAACGGCTGTTGTTCCAGAACCGATGAAAGGGTCAAGTACGACAGCGTTTTCTTTCGTTAAAAGTTTTACCAATTCCTGAATAATAAATTCAGGATAAACGGCAGGATGCTTATTTCCTTCTATTGTCTCAACCGTTGATTCTATAACATCTCTGCGTAAAGATTTTCCGTAAATTTTTATAATAGTAAATCCTTTGTTGTTTATTTGGGTTAATCTTCCCCCCGCGTTTCCACCGTAAGGAAGCGCGTGTATGTCTTTTATTTTCATTCTAAAACTTTCTATTTTTCCGGTATTGACTTCGGATATTACTTCTGCCAATTCTCTTTGCGCCTGTTTTTTTTGCTCTTGCGATAATACAGAATTTTCAATCAATTCATAATATTTTTTACCTATATTTTTACTCGCCTTTTTTGTTTGTTTCCCGAAATACTTATCTCGATATTCAAGAAAATCATCTTTGTTAAAGCAGTAATCATTTGACTTGGCGAATACAAAAAACGGTTCTGTGGAAGAAATAAGTTTTTTCACATCTTGTTTTGGAGTCGGATTTACTTTAACCCAAGTGATTTCGTTTATCAATTTAACTATTCCAAGTTTTTGAACTTCTATAGCGAAACGATACGGAATTAAAAGCAAATTTCCGTTAACATATTTGTCTCCCAAATTAAAGACCAAAGAACCTGTTTTTTTTACAACCCTAACGCATTGGGTAAAAATGTCTAATAAATTTTTAATATAATCTTCAACTGTTTTTTCGTTACCTATACCGCCGCTTCCATACTCCCTTTGTTGAAAATATGGCGGACTTGTAATTATTAAATCAACCGAATCGGTAGGAAACGATTTCAATATTTCTAAACAATCTCCGACATAAATATCATTTAAATCTAAATTTGATACATTTTTTTGAGCAATCTCGTTATTTGAGGGAAAATTGTAAAATATTGGTTTTTGAAGATTCTCGCAATCCGAATATTCATTAGAAATTTCAAGCAATGTTTCCGCCGTATTTGTTTTACTGCCTACCATAACGATTTCCTTAACTTTATTGTGTTAAAAACTTATATAAAATAATTTTTGTTTGCAAAGAAAAGAGAATTTTATAAAAAATATAGTCGAAAACTTAAAATTATAAATTTTTTAGAAAGAAGAGAATGTTTTTATAAGTCGTTTGATTAGCGAAAATACGCGGTTTGCTTTTTTTTGTTTTCGGGCAAATATTATTTTCCTTTTGACTTTTTGCTCTTTCCGTATTTATTGACGTAGGGTTTACCGAACGAAAAATTAAAGGGATTTCGACTTCGGACTGCAAAAGTACGTCGGTTTTTTTCCGAAAACTTAAACTTTGCGAGCGGATTCCCACTATTGTCATATAGGACGGTTAAACGCTGTCTCGAAATATTTGCGGAAAGGGCTTTTTTTGAAATTTTATTTTTCTATGCGGGCTTCTAAAATAAGCGCGTTGACTTCTTCACAGGAAACGTCTTTCCAACTTTCAGTTTCCGCTCGATTTCTTATTTGCGAAAATATTATTGCGCTTTCCTGAAATATTTTTTCTCGTTTTGCGTTGCGATAATAGAGAAGTTCGTTTTCTATTTTCTTTTCAAATTCCGATTTTGGCTTTTTCTCGCCGTTTATAATAATTTCGGTATATTTTGCTTTAAGTCCCATTTGTTTTGCCAATGCAAAAAACGGTTTTAATGTTTTTTTGTCTTTCGATTCTATTAACAAAGCCATATTTTCCTCCTTACCTGATTTTCAATACAAATTTTTCTATAAAAATACTATCCGCGCAAATAAAAAACAAGGCAAAACCCAAAAAATTCATTAGGCGACTTTGAATATTCACTAAAAAATTTTTTCTTTTTCGGCAAATATTATTTTTGGGGCATAAAAGGGAAGAATAATTGGTTACAAAGCGGCAATTTGGAACTTTTATTAAAAGAAAGGGATAGAAAAACAATGAATCTAATCAAAGAAAACGAAGTAAAAGTGTTAAAAATACAATACAATTATATTTCGCAAATTTTAGTCGGCGCTTATCTTAACTACGAAGGTAAAATACGAGAAAGCGCAAAACGTAACGCGGCGCTTATGTTATACGCACTGATAACTATGGGAGTTCGTCCAAAAATAGTGCTGTTGGCGACATACGAATTTATGTTTTCTATGGACATAAACGTAGAAAATAATTCGTACGTATCTAAAAGAGAATTAAGCGATAATCAAACAAAAGATTTATTTAATTTGGTGGAAGAACTTTTTAATAAAAGTTGGAACGCTAAAAACAAGCAGGATTATGTAAATAAAGTTACGTCGTTAGCCCAAAAAATAGGTTTTAAGGGAAACGTAAACAGCGTTGTAAAAATAGTATTATATATGTTTGTTTATTTGGTAGACGAAACTTTGCGCAATAGATTGGCAAACGATATTTTGGACGTGTCGGGGCTTATAGAATTGGTAGGAATCAGACAAAAAGAGAATTACGAGTATATAGCAAAAGAGTTTTTGAACGAGTAATTTTATATTTGGGAAAAAATACAATCAAATAACCGAAACTAAAAAAATCATTCAAAGCGGCTTTGAATATTTTTAAATTAAATTTTCTGCAACAAAACTCTTCCAAATTGTCTTTCTCCGTTTATGTACGGCACGTATTCTTTGTCTTCAACAAGTTTGTATCCTTTTTCTAAAACTCCGCTTAAAATAGGATAAACCGACACCGCAAACGGCTTCTTATAATCGCTGGGTATGTAATTATTATTAACCACCAATGTTTTTTTATCGTCGAATTCTTTATATTTTTCTGGTATTTTTCCCAAAGGCATTATTTTCATATTCTCATATTTTGGTCTGTCTTTTATTTCAAAATTAGTATACCAATGTCCTGCCGCTTGCGTAACTTGTTTTTTAGGCGTTAAATAATAATCTACTCTATTATATCCCGCCCAAACTTTATTTTCTCTAAAATATTGAATATACGGCTGATTTTTAACATTTGTAAAATTTGAAATAATTAAAAATTTTTTCCCGCTATTTATAACAATATTCCAATAATCCCGCGCCCTCGAAAACGGCGGATTTGTACATACTATATCCGCTTCTTCATTTAATATTTTTAACGAAAGCGGGTCGTCAAAACTTCCATTGTAACCTTTTGGAAATTCCCTTGTTTCTTCATTTTTAGTTTTCGTAAATATATACGTATACACATATCCTTTTGGTCCTTGACTAAACAAATCAATTCCCCCGCTGAAATGCGTGCAAATAAGTTTTTTTAATCCAAGTTTCTCAAAATTCTTTATAAAATATAACGCAAACGCAGACGTGTTATTATTGTTTTTATCTTCGGTATCGCCGACGGCGTCGTCGCAGTTGCAAAAAACCACTTTGTCCTTCCAAATTTCCGCGTCGTACATTTCTACTTCTTTTTCTACATCTTCGTATTGTGTGTAAAATTCGTCGTTTTTTACTTTTTGCGCCTTTTGCATTATATCTTTCGGAGATAATTCGCGTTCTTTAAGCGTCGGATTTGTCCTTTTTACTATTTTTACTATTTCTTTTTGAACGTCGGTTTTTATAAATATCTCTTCAACAAACGCCTTGTGAGATTTTATAAAATCAACATATTTTTCAAACAAATCGTCGTTATAAAAATAAATTTCTCGGCTTCTTTTTTCTCTCATAAGACGAAATTCGGCTTTTATATCGTTTTCCAAAAGTTTTGCGTCTTCTACTTTACAAGTAAACAAATATTTATACGTATCGTCTTTCGACTTGCCCGTTATGCTGTTATATTCTTTCAAACGTCGTTGTAAATCGTCGGTTATTCCTATCTTACATCTCGTAGTTTCCGATTTTACTTGACCTATGTAGACATATTGCTTTATTTTATCTTTTGTCATATTAAACCGCTTTCTTTTTTTAATTTGTGGTATTGCTAAAATAATTTTTGTTTGTGGAGAAATGGGAATTTTTTTGAAAAACACGGATTTTTGCGGGAGCGAGTAAAAAAGAAGCGTTTTTTGTCTTGCGGCAAATATTATTTTTGGATATAAAAAGGAGTAAAAATATGGCGGCAATTATAGACGACGTTTCAAGAACTTTTTCGGAATATCTTTTAATTCCCCGTTTAAGCGAAAAAAAACATATTACAAATAACGTTTCACTGAAAACGCCACTTTCCCGTTTCAAAAAAGGAGAAAAGCCAAAATTATCTCTGAATATTCCGTTTACGGCGGCAAGTATGCAGGCGGTTTCAGGCGAAAATATGGGAATCGCGCTCGCCCGCGAAGGCGGAACGGCGTTTATTTTTTGTTCGCAACCCATTGAAAACCAAACGGCTATGATTAAGGCGATAAAAAATTTTAAGGCGGGATTTGTGAGAAGCGACACGAACGTTTCGCCGCAAACTTCTCTGAAAGACGCGCTGAAACTCGTTTCGCAAACAAATCATTCCACCATAGCGATTACGGACAACGGCGAATATAACGGCAAATTTTTGGGAATTTTAACCGACAAAGATTATTGGGAAAAAGAAGACGATTTTTCAAAACCCGTATCGGATTTTATGACTCCCGCGCAAAACGTTTATTCGGTTAAAGTAGGCGTTTCGCTAAACGAAGCGAATAAAACCATTCGTCAATATCGAAAAGACTGCATTCCCGTTCTCACAAACGACGGATATTTGGATTCTTTGGTTTTTCGCAAGGATTTTATTGCCCACAGCGACAACCCCCACGAATTAGTCGACGACGAAAAACGGCTTGTCGCGTCGGCGGGAATAAACACTCACGATTATAAAGAGCGCGTTCCCGCGTTAATAGAGGCAGGCGCGACGGTTTTTACGATAGATTCTTCCGACGGATATTCGGAATATCAAAAAGAATGCGCTTTATGGATTAGAAAAAATTACGGCGACAAAATAATTATCGGCGGCGGAAACGTAGTCGCGGGCGACGGATTTCGATATTTGGCTAACGAAGCGCTTTTGGATTTCGTAAAAGTGGGAATCGGCGGCGGAAGCATTTGCATTACTCGCGAGCAAAAGGGAATAGGACGCGGACAGGCAAGCGCGATAATGGATGTCGTTAAAGAGCGCGACAAATATTTTTCGGAGACCGGAATTTACGTTCCCGTTTGTTCTGACGGCGGGCTTGTAAACGACACGCAGATAATTATTGCGCTTGCGATGGGCGCGGATTTTGTGATGATGGGACGATATTTCGCGATGACGGACGAGTCGCCGACGCCGAAAATTTCGATAAACGGACAACGCTATAAAGCGTATTGGGGCGAAGGCAGCAATCGCGCGCGAAACTGGCAGCGTTACAACGAAGGAGTAATAAGCGGCGCGATGAAGTTTGAAGAAGGCGTAGACGCTTATGTTCCAGCCGCCGGCTCGCTTTCGGAAGTTTTGGATATTTCGCTTTCCAAACTAAAAGCGACGATGTGCAATAACGGCTCGCTTACGCTCAAAGAATTTACTGAAAACGCCGTTTTAACGCGAATTTCCGAACAGTCGTTCGTCGAAAGCGGTACGGGCAACGTGGTGAAATTGAACGCTAATGTGAACGTATAAGATTTTTTGAAAAGAAGGTGGATTTTTGAGGAATACAAATGAAAAAATAGGCGATTTTGCTTTGAACGATATATATGCGGGCGACAGTTGCGAATTATTGAAAAATTTACCCGACGATTCTATCGACTTTATGATAACTTCGCCGCCATACGACAACATTCGCGACTACAAGGGCTTTTGTTTAGATTTATCGCAAATAGGAGTAGAGCTGTTCCGCGTAATGAAAGACGGCTCAATATCGGTTGTTGTAATTCAAGACCAGACAAAAAATTTTGCCAAATCATTAACTTCGTTTAAATTGGCTATTGACTGGTGTGAAAAAGCGGGATTTAGATTATTCGAATGCTTGATTTACAAAAAATTCGGCGCTGAAGGCGCGTGGTGGAACAAAAGATTTCGCGTAGACCACGAGTATATGATGGTTTTTCTTAAAGGCGATAAACCGGCGTATTTTGATAAAGAGCCGTTAAAAATTCCTTCCAAACACGGAGGAAAGACAATGAAAGGCGCCGGAACGCGATTGACAAACGGAACGCGGATAGATACAAGACACATAAAGATAAATCCGACGAAATGCAGAGGAACCGTTTGGGAATATTTAACTGCGGGAGACGGTTCTCGTTTGAAACATCAACATCCTGCAACATATCCCGATAAACTGCCGTACGATTTTATTCAATGTTTCTGCCCGAAAGACGGCATTGTTCTCGATACTTTCATCGGAAGCGGAACAACGGCGTTAGCCGCAATAGCGTTGCAAAGAAAGTTTTTGGGGTTTGATATTTCACAGGAATATGTTAATTTAGCGAAGAGGCGAATACGGGAAGATATTTATTCTTACATAAAAAAGACGGAAGAATGGGCTAAAAATAAAAATCAATGTTTGGAAATGCAAACGTTTTTTGACGAAAAGAGGGATTATGACGTTAAATTTAGTTGATGAAAAAGGGAGAATTATTTACGATAACATAATAAAACAATATTCTTGGATTGTTAAGGAAAACCAAAAATGCGTATTAAGCCCGGACTGCGACGGATTGCTTTGCGGTTTACTGATGTCCGCTATTTTTAACTGGAAAATCACGGGTTTTTACGATGGAAAAATAATGTCGTTATCGAAAAACGAAAAAATTGACGATTGTATATTTCTTGATATGGAAATATTTCGCGAATACGTAAAATCCCTGGGGCAACATATGCTTTTGTGGAATAAAAAAAACATACCGGAAAACTGGAATAATTTCAAAGAATGTATTTCTCCGAATAATATAAGAAACTACGACGGAAAAAATAACTTTTCAAAAAAATATCCGCTCGGCACTATTCATTTGCTACTTGGAATTGTGGGCAGTTATAAAAAAATAGAAATAAAAAAAGAAGCAATTTGTCCGCTGTTATTTGTTGACGGAACTTTCAAAAATTTGTTTAGTTATCCGGAAAATTGTTTAAGTTGGTTTGATTTTCTTTGCGCCGAAAATGAAAACAATCCGTTAAAAACGGTATTTTTTAACGAACATTATACAACCTCGTCTTTAATGTTAGCGTTAAAAGATTTTTTTGAAAAGTTAAAACAAATAAATAATAACAAAAGAGGCGGAGATAAAATAGTAATTTCCGATAGAAACGGCGAGTTGACAAACTTTGAAGAAAGAAACGGTAGTTTTTATCTTATTGAAGAACAAAAACAAACGGCAATAAAATTTTTAACGCTTTTGGACAACTTAACAGGTTGGAAATTTGACGAATCNAAGTGGCGTTTTGATAATTTGTCAATTTATAAATTTACAAAAGGCGAAATAAAGCCAAACAATAAAAATTTCAACGAATTAATCGTGAAAAATCCGTTGTCTTGGGCAATGACCGCGACAAACAGAATTGAATATACAAGCGAAAAACCTGATAAATTACCGAGATAATCTAATGAAAAAATTACTGTTTTTTTTTATATTTTCCGTTTCGATTTTCGCTCAAAGCGACGTTGACTTTAAATATTTGCAAAACGTAATTTCCAAAGACAGTATCGTACGAGCGGATTTTATTCAGACGAAACAAATGAAATCCCTTGAAAAGCCGCTTGTCTGCGACGGGAAAATTTTAGCGGTAAAAAATAAAGGCGTCGTTTGGATATTGCAAAATCCCGCCTATCTTAAAAAAGTAATAACTTTTAACGATAATTCTACACGCTCCGAATACGCAATGCTCGCTCCGTTTTTCAGCGGCGATTTTTCAATTTTGCAAAAACGTTTTGACTGCGAACTGACGAAAAACCAAAACGATTGGCTTTTGAAAATTACTCCGAAAAGCGCGGCTATAAAAAGAAACGTAAAATACATAACTATAAATTCTACGCTTGACAACAAATTTCAGGAAGTTTTTATTTTTTCCGCAGACGAAAGTTTTGTCCGCATAAACTTCACTTCCGAAATTCCAACGGAACAATTTTTATCCCAAAACGAGGAATTACTTTTTGAACAGGAATAAAATCGTAATCTTATTCAAAAAGTAATTCTTCTACATAAAAATTCTCTTTTCTTTATAAGCAAAAATTATTTTTCTATATCAAAAATAAAAAAGGAAGCGGTTTAATATGTCGAAAGATAAATTAAAACAATATGTTTATATAGTTCAATCGTCGAAAGAAATTATAAGTTGCAAAATAGGCGTAACCAACGACCTTGAACGGCGTTTGAAAGAATATAACAATATGACGGGCAAGTCCAAAGGAACCGTTTATCAATATTTATTTACCTGCGAAGTAAGCGATATGAAACAAGTTGAAAACGATATAAAGGCAGAATTTAATAATTTGAGAGAAGACAAAAGCAAGGAAATGTACTTTTACAATAAAAATTTGTTTGAAAAATATGTTGATTTTATAAAATCTCACAAGGCGTTTGTTGAAGAGATATTTATAAAAACCGATATTCAAAAAGAAACGGTGAAAATAGTAAAAAGGACAAATCCGACACTTAAAGAGCGCGAATTATCTCCGAAAGACATAATGCAACAAGCGCAAAAAGTAAAAAACGACGAATTTTACACGCAATACGAAGACGTAGAAAAAGAAGTAGAAATGTACGATTCGGAAATTTGGAAAGACAAAGTAGTTTTTTGCAACTGCGACGATGCCGTCGGCGATACTGAAGATAAAAATAACAACAATACTTCGGCGTTTGCGTTATATTTTATAAAGAATTTTGAAAAACTTGGATTAAAAAAACTTATTTGCACGCATTTCAGCGGAGGAATAGATTTGTTTAGTCAAGGACCAAAAGGATATGTGTATACGTATATATTTACGAAAACTAAAAATGAAGAAACAAGGGAATTTCCAAAAGGTTACAATGGTAGTTTTGACGACCCGCTTTCGTTAAAAATATTAAATGAAGAAGCGGATATAGTATGTACAAATCCGCCGTTTTCGCGGGCGCGGGATTATTGGGATATTGTTATAAATAGCGGCAAAAAGTTTTTAATTATTTCAAATTTTACAAATGTTAAAAACGACGCTTATATTCCGTATTTTATGAACAAGCAAGTATGGGCGGGATACAACGAAGTATATTGGTATTTAACTCCAAAAAAGCAAATTACAAAGGCGGCGGGTCATTGGTATACGAATCTCCCGATAAAAGATAGACCGAAATATAGGAATATAAAACTTATGCCTCTGAAAAATATACCAGAAAAGATAAAGAATACGATAATAAAAGAATATGATGATTCTAAAACATTATTGGTAAATAATAACTACATACCGAGCGACTATAAAAAGCCGTTTGCCATTTCCGTATTTCCCATATTAAGCGGAATATTAGAAAAAGGATATGAAATAGTTCAAGAAAAACAGTATCGCCCGTACATAAATGGTAAAGAAGTTTTTGCAAGAGTTTTGGTGCAGAAAATTTAATTTTGTTTTGGAAAATTTAATGATTTATTTCAAAAAAAACGCGATTTTTTTAATTGTCTTAACTCTTGCGATTTTCGCAATATTTTTCAAAATTACGCAGGGAATAAAAGTCGATTCTTCCGTTTTGTCGCTTATTTCCAACGATAAATCCAAAAAATTTATTCAAGATTTAACCGACAACGCCGCCGACGAATTGTCGCGAAAAGTATTTTTTTTGATATTAGACGAAGATGAAGAAAACGCTGTAATTTCCGCAAAAAAAGTAATGGAATTATCGCAAAAATCGGCGATTTTCAGCGAAATTTCTTCGGGAACTACGCCAAAAATCGAAAAAGAATATTTTGACTGGTTTTTCAAACAAAAATATTCGCTTCTATCCGACAATATGCG
>JGI24698J34947_10000574_pt1 | contig 17512 bp, 17 predicted proteins | sample TergutMp193P3_FD_34947 | JGI IMG/M metagenome (IMG submission 34947) | reverse complement strand
GGGGGGGGGGGGGGAATAATAATTACAGTTTTTAAGCGAGAGGAAAATTTAGAGGACAGCGCATCGGCGGTTCTTTGGTTCATTAAAAGTATTTTGCGTCTTTTTGAAAAAAAAGTAAAGATTTTATGGGTTAGTGCGAGTATACCTGTAGGGTTAGTCAAAGTAACCATGTAGGGTTAGTGCCAAACGAGAGGATATAACGACATTTTTCCCTCTCCGTGAAACTCCGTGTAACTCCGTGGTAAATTTCTTCTATTTCTTTGCGCCTTTGCGCAGGTTTTTCGGGTAAATTTTTTCATTTTCTATTGATTAAATTCCTTAAACACGGTAAAATTCAAACAGAATCGGTTTGTACTTGGGAGGGGAAAAACTGAAAATTCTTGCGCTTGCTTTGCTCTTTTTTGGGGCTGGGTTTTTCGTCCAAATTCCAAATATCTCCGCTCAGGATGTTTCCGCGCCTGAAGACCCGCTTCTGGCTGCGGAACAAGCCATGACCTTTGACGAATCTGAGGCGCAGACAGCGCCTCCCCCCGGCCCGTCAATCTGGGTTGTAATCAGAATGGTGCTGGTTCTTGCCCTCGCGGCGGCGGCTATTTACGGCGTTGTCTTTTTTTTAAAGCGTTCCGCAAAACAGACAGTTGACATCGACCCGTTTCTGAAAATATTGGCCAGCGCGCATCTTGGCTCCAACCGTTATGCGCATGTTGTTTCCGTAGGGAGCAAGGCATGGCTCTTGGGTTCGAGCGACGGCGGCGTAAATCTAATCGGCGAAATAGAGGACAAGGACGTAATAAACGCGATGCTTCTGGAGGATTCCGGCAAAAGCGCGCAGGCTTCCAGCCGTTTCCCCGATTTTTTGTCAATGCTTCGCAGGCTTGGCGTCCGTACGGATGCCGGCACTCCGGCGGAAAGGTTCGCCTCTGGAGCCGAGGAAATTCGCAAACGCCGCGAAAGGCTCAAGGGGCTGTAAATGGCGCGGCAATTTTTTCTAATAACGGTTATGCTGATAATTTTTTCCGCGCTTTTCCCTCTCCGGTTAAATGCGCAGACCCAGCCGGAGCCGTTTCCCAATATGTCCGTACAGGGCACTATGAATATGCCTACACCCCCTCCGCCCCCCGTGATTCCATTTATCGATCTGACTGTGCGCAATCCTTCGGGCGGACAGGAAGTGGCCTTTTCACTTCAGTTACTTCTCCTGCTGACGGTACTTTCTCTCGCGCCGAGCATCATTATTTTGATGACAAGTTTTTTGCGCGTTTCAATTGTGCTGGATTTTATAAAACGTGCCCTTTCATTGCAGCAGGTTCCTCCCAACCAGGTGATTTTGGGGATTTCGCTTTTCCTGACGGTGTTGATTATGTGGCCGACTTTTAACACAATTTATACTAACTCAGTGCGGCCCCTTGCCGCTGGAGAGCTTTCAGTGCAGAACGCCTATCGTGAAGCGGAAACTCCATTGAAGGTATTTATGTTCAGCCAGATGAGAAACAGCGACAGCGGCAGGAAAAACATTGAGCTTTTTATGGCAATGCGCAATCTTGACAGGCCCAATTCTCTTGCCGATATCCCGACTTATATTTTGATTCCGGCGTTCATTCTGAATGAACTTACGGTAGCTTTCAAGATCGGAATATTGCTTTTTATTCCGTTCATCGTAATCGACATGGTAGTAGCGAGCGCCCTCATGTCCATGGGTATGATCATGCTCCCTCCGGTGATGATATCCATGCCGTTTAAACTCATCCTCTTCATTCTTGTTGACGGATGGGCGCTTCTGACGGATCAGCTGGTCCGTTCTTTTTTGTGAGGCAGGGTAAAATTGAGTATTGGCGATATATCGGCCCTTCTGCGTCAGGGAGTGTTTCAGGTACTTCTTCTCGCGGCTCCGATGCTGGTTTCCGCTCTTGTCATAGGCCTTGTTGTCGCGATCTTGCAGGCAACAATGTCCGTTCAGGAGCAGACGCTTACCTTTGTGCCCAAGATGCTGGTTATTCTTCTTGTCCTCGCTCTGCTGGGCGGTTGGATGTTTGGCTCTCTTGGACAGTATACGATGGAACTGTTCAGGCGAATTCCTGAAATGGTTAGATAGGAGCGTTAGGTGATAGATAATGCCGTTATGCAAAACATTCTCACTTTCGGTCCTGTGTTTTTGCTTATCGCGGCAAGAGCTATCGCTATGATAGAAGTTTCTCCGCTCCTTTCTTCCGAAGCCATTCCGCAGACGGCAAAAATCGCGCTCGCAGGGCTTGCCGCCTTCGCGGTTCTTCCCACAGCGGAAGTTTTCTTTGCGGTCAACTCCCCCCGCTCGGGACTTATTACTATTCCCGGCGGAACTTTAAGCGATCTTCGTGCGGAGGCGTTTAGCCTGCGCTTCGTCCTGCTCCTGATTGGAGAAGGAATAATCGGCATCATAATGGGTTTTTACCTGACGGTAATTTTCGCCGCTTTCTCTACGGCAGGACAATTTTTCTCCCTGCAAATGGGCTTCGGCGCTTCGGAAACTTTCGATCCGCTGTCTCAAATTGAAAACCCGCTCATGGGTCAGTACCTCAACCTTGTTTCAATGCTAATCTTTGTAACGATAGGCGGTTTTCATCAGCTTTTCCTCGGCGGCTTTTGGCGTTCGGTACAGACTATAAACATCATTTCGCTTGTTGAAGGCAGGGAGCCTGTTATAACAATGATGGCTTCCGGCCTTACGCGGCTTTTCAGGGACGCGATGATAATATCTCTGCCAATTCTTGGAACATTGTTCTTAACCTCTCTTACAACAGGATTAATTTCCAAAGCCGCGCCGCAGATCAACATTCTCTCCGAAGGTTTCCCCATTTCAATTTCTGTTGCGTTTATTCTTATATGGGCATCGCTTCCATTTATGACCGAAGCTTTTTCCCGCGTGCTGGACGCCGGTTTTAAAAACATCGAAACTCTCTATACGGAAATAGGGCGGCAAATAACGGGGGTAGTTCGATGAACAGTGAACAAATAACAATGCCCCTGTTTTCTTACTCTTCATCGTTCGCTTCTCATTGTTCGCTTCTCATCGACTTGCAGTGGTTTGCGGATGACGAAGACGCTCCGGGGAAAACTGAGGAGCCTACCGAGCATAAGTTACAACGTCTGCGCGAAGAGGGCCAGGTTGTAAAGAGTCAGGAGCTTGTAAGCGCGCTGGGGCTGTTTTTGCCGGCTCTGCTTCTGCTTTTTTTAGCGCCTTCAATGCTGCGCACCTTCCTTGAAATGCTCCGTTTTTTCCTCATGAGGGCGACGGAAATGGACCCTACAAAGGACAGTCTTATCGCGGTTGTTTTTTTCAGATACCTGTTGATTCTGGCTTGGCCTATTCTTGCTGTGGCGTTTGTTACGGCTATTTTTTCAAATGTTGTGCAGACCGGATTTTTGTTTACAACAAAACCAATAACGCCGGACTTTACGCGCGTTATGCCGAAGATAGGGCAATTTTTCAAGCGGATTTTTTCCATAGACGGACTCTACAATTTTGGCAAGTCCATTTTGAAAATGGCGATTATCGGGACGGTTTCCTACGTTTTGATACGCTCGGATATCAATAAGCTTCTGAACCTGCAAAAAGCCGATGTTTGGATCGGTTTTACCGCTGTGTCTTCTATCGCGATACGAATGCTTTTAATCGCTTCGATTTTGATGCTGATACTTGCTATTCCCGATTATATGTTTCAGCGCTGGCGTTTCCGGGAACGAAACAAAATGACACGTTATGAGATAAAAGAAGAATTGAAAATGTACGAAGCCGATCCGCAGATGCAGAGCAGGATTCGCAGCCGTTTCCGTGATTTGTTAAGGCAGAATATTTCCGCCGCGGTTCCGAAAGCGGATGTTGTAATTACAAACCCGACTCACCTGGCGGTTGCCTTGCAGTATGATCAGAGGTCTATGCCGGGACCGACGGTTGTTGCTGTCGGCGCGGATGAAATGGCGGCAAGGATCAGGCAGATTGCGCAGGAACACGAAGTGCCCCTTGTAGAGAACAAACCCCTTGCGTGGAATCTGTACCGTGATACGAGCGTAGGCGACATTATTCCCGTAAAGTACTGGAATACTGTCGCCGCTATATTGAGCAAGGTGTGGTACTTGAACGAAGAGAGGCGCAGGAAACTGAGCGCCTAAGGAGAGGAAAAGATAAGAAATGGCAGATGCAGCATTGAACGCTGAAAGCGTAGGTTCCCGCAGCAATCCTTTGGGTTTTCTAAAAGACAGTTTTCCCGCTGTCGCTGTAATTGTTACGGTTGTAATGCTGATCTTCCCGCTGCCCACTGTTTTGCTTGATGCGCTTATGGCGTTCAATCTGATGTTCTCGCTTTTAATTTTGCTGATAGTGCTTTATACCAAAAAGCCGACCGAGTTCAGCCTTTTCCCGACGATACTGCTTGTTACCACGGTTTTCGGCCTTGCTTTGAATATATCTTCCACGCGCCTTATTTTGACAATGGGAGCCCGCTTTGACGGGCAGATGATCAGGGCGTTTTCCAGCTTCGTCGTAGGCACGGGAGGCAACGAGGGCATTGTTGTCGGCTTTATCATTTTCATCGTTATTATCGCGGTGCAGGCGGTGGTTATTACAAAGGGCGCGACCCGCGTTTCGGAAGTTGCCGCGCGTTTTACATTGGATAGTATGCAGGTAAAAATGATGGCGGTGGAAACCGAGTACAGCTCCGGTTCCATTACCGAAGAAGAGGCGCAGACGCGAAAAGCCCAGATACAAAAAGAATCCGATTTCTACGGATCGATGGACGGCGCGAGTAAATTTATTTCGGGTAACGTCAAAGTCGGCATTTTTATAACCGTTGTTAATATACTGGGCGGCATAATTATCGGAGTGGCGATGCACCACGAGCCTATGGGAAACGCGGTCAGCAATTACATCAGCTTTTCCATCGGCGACGGCCTTCTTTCACAGTTTCCGGCTCTGCTTGTCTCTACCGCAATGGGTATTGTTGTAACAAGGGCCGCTGCAACCGGCGTGTTGTCCGAACAGATTGACGATCAGCTTCTTTCACGCGACGCGATTATCTACTGGATACTGGCCGGGGTGCTTGTGTTTCTTGGAGTCCTTCCCGGCTTCCCCTGGCATGTTCTGTTTCCGATGGCGGCCATTATCGGCATTTACGCATACAGAATGGGCGTTAAGCAGAAACGCGCCGCAAGCTTTAATGATGTTATGGCAAAGAGCAAGGAACATAAGGATGAAAAAGCGGGCGAAATTCCTCCGGTAGTCCCGCTGGATGTCCTTTCTCTGGAACTCGGCTACGGACTGGTTCCGCTTGTTGAAAAAGAAAAAGGCGCGGAACTTCTGGAAAGGGTGCAGGGCGTAAGAAGGCAGTCCGCTTTTGATCTTGGGCTGGTGTTTCCAAAGGTGCGGATTCAGGATAACGCGATGCTCGATCCTTCCGAGTACTGCTTCAAAATAAAGGGAGTAGATTCAGGAAGGGGCAAAATCCGCATCGGGTATTTCCTTTGCATTAACCCGGGAACCGTAATGACGGAAATTGACGGTGAAAAAACTGTAGACCCGGCCTTCGGACTTCCCGCGATCTGGATTCCTCAGGAAAGAAGGGACGAAGCCGAACGCGCCGGCTACACGGTGGTAGACCCGCCTTCAATTATCGCGACTCATCTGACGGAAATTATCCGCCGGCACGCGGCGGACATTCTGGGCCTTCAGGATACGCAGTCGATTTTGGACGCGCAGCGGAAGGAAACGCCTGCTGTCGTCGAGGAAGTAATGAGAGAGGGCAAGGGCTTGCGCATAACGGAGATTCAAAAAATACTCCACGGTCTGCTGCGGGAAAGAGTTTCCATCCGCAACATGGTTTCCATTTTGGAGTCAATCGCCGATTACGCGCCGGTTTCAAAAAACATCTGGTTCCTTACCGAAAAAGCGCGTCAGGCCCTTGCAAGCCAGATTTGTCACCAGTACGCCGACGACGATCATAAACTTCGCGTGCTTACGATAGACCCGGCTCTTGAACAGAGGATCATCGATAGTAAATATGAAACGCCGTCGGGAATTGTCTGCGCTCTTGATCCGCCGACTCAAAAAGCGTGGATTAAGGCGGTTGTCAGGGCGGTGACGGCGGTCAAGGAAAAGGGCTGGATGCCTGTTATCCTTTGTTCCGAACAGGCCCGTTTCCTTGTAAAAAATTCTACCGATCGCGAATTGCCTGATTTGGCGGTTTTGTCCGTCCCAGAAATCGTACCGGATATAATTCCAGAAGCGGTCGGGATGATAAGAATAGAAGATACATCAACGGAGCAGTAAGATGGAAATGTACATTGAACAAGGCGCAAGCCGCATGGATTGCGAACTTAAAATCGCCTCAAGATACAACAGGCCGTTCCATATCCTGAGCGAAAAGGAAGTCAGGCTCGGCGGTTTTATGGGTCTTTTTTCAAAGCCGGGCGTTCAAGTGGAATTTTATTTTTCCCAGCCGCATCACAAAAGCCCTTTAATGCAGAACTATCACGCAAGCGCGCCGGTTTCATGGCACGTCCCCGACTCCGCCGAATACCGTCAGCGTTATGCGCCTGGCGATTTGGAGGAAGAAAAAAAGAAAGTGCTTGCGGCGGCAAAGAAAAACATTGGCGAAATTTCCGCAGGCGGCAAAGAGGCGTCCCAGCAGATTTTGGATTCGCTTAATGAAATAAAAGAAAAAATCGGAAACGGCGGCAAAAAGGAAGATCATCCGGCCTTTGTCCGCGCTACGGGGCTTCTAAAAGCGAATGATTTTTCAGATAATTACATAAACGGAATGATTGAAAGGCTGCGCAAAGAGCTGACCCTTGAACAGCTTGATAATAATGAAACAGCCGAGGATCGTCTTCTTGAATGGATAGGAGAGAGCATCAGCATTTACAGGGAAGATGAAGATATGCGCAAGCCTAGAATCATGGTTCTTGTCGGGCCTACCGGAGTAGGGAAGACCACTACCATTTCAAAACTTGCGGCGATTTACGGCATTGGAACCGATGAAATACCGGCGATTGAAGTGCGGATGATAACCATCGACGCTTTCCGTATCTGCGCAAAAGAACAGCTTGAACAAATCGGGAATATTATGCAGATTCCGGTTTCCTGCGTCGTTAACAAGCAGGATTTAAAAAGAGAAATAGCGCTCCATTCCGAAGATACCGATCTTTTTTTAATAGACACGATAGGCAAAAGCCCGAAAGATTCGTCCAAGTTAGGTGAAATGAAGGAGATTCTTGACGGAGCGCCCAGAAACGCGGAGTTTCATCTGGTTATCAGCGCAAGCACAAAAACAAGCGACATAGAAGACATTATGCGGCAGTTTGAGCCTTTCAATTACAAATCGGTATTACTGACAAAAATGGACGAAACCGACCGCATTGGCAATATAATTTCCGCCCTGGCGGAAAGAAGGAAGTCGGTCTCTTACGTTACCGACGGACAGACAGTGCCGGTGGATATTAAAAGAGCGTCCGTGGTGCGTTTTCTCATAAACCTTGACGGTTTTAAGGTAAATCGTGAAAAAATTGAGGCCCGTTTTCCTCCGGGAGAAGCCGATCAATTTAAGTGGAGATAAAAATGGAAGATCAAGCTGAAAAATTGCGGGAAATAATGAGGCGGAAAAACAGCCCGTCCAAAACCCCTTCGCCGGTGAAATCAAGCGTAAAGTCGGCGGACAAAGCCCGTATAATTACCGTTACTTCCGGCAAGGGCGGTGTAGGCAAAACTAACCTTTCCGTGAATATGGCCCTTGCTTTCGCGAGGCTTGGAAAGAAAGTTATTGTAATGGATGCGGATTTGGGGCTTGCGAACGTCAATGTTATGCTCAATATGATTCCAAAATACAATCTCTACCATGTGATTAAAAAACAAAAAACAATACGGGAAATTCTTGTGGAAACCGAATACGGCATTTCCATAGTAGCCGGAGCTTCGGGATTTTCCCAAATCGCGAACATGGGCGAAGATGACAGAAAAGACTTCATCTCCGAACTTGACTCGCTTTCCAATGCGGACATCATCATCATAGACACAAGCGCCGGAGTTTCAAGCAATGTTCTTGACTTTATAGCCGCTGCCGACGATGCGGTGATTATTACAACTCCAGAACCGACGGCTATTACGGACGCTTACGGTATTATCAAAATCATCGCTACAGAGTATGATTCCCTTAACATGGGGCTTAAGCTTGTGGTTAACCGCGCCAAAGGGGCGGCGCAGGCAAAAAGCGTCGCCGACAGGATGATAAATATCGCGGGCCAGTTTCTCAACCTGAAGGTAGATTATCTAGGGTTTATATACGACGACGTTTGCGTATCACAGGCGGTATTAAGGCAAAAACCTTTTATGGTAGTGGACCCAAAGTGCAAGGCAAGTATCTGCGTTCAGCATATCGTAGAGCGCATGGACAGAAACAAGACCGGAGAATCGCGCGGTTTTGGCGGAATGTTAAAAAGATTATTCGGACATAAGGAAGAAGAAGGCAGTGTCTAATTTTCGATGGGGTTTAATAGCAGCAATCGCCGCGTTTTTTATTTCCACCGTGCTAGGTATAATCTCAGGCGTGAACGTATCCTATATTTTCATCAGGGCTTTTCTTTTTGCGGCTCTTTTTTTCGCTTTCGGCTTCGGCCTGCGGTTTATGATAAGCAGTTTTTTCCCGGAACTTTTATATTCAGAAGATGAATCTTACAGCCAGGACGGCATTGATCAGGCAGGTTCGCGCGTAAGCATTACCCTTGACAGTACAGGCGAATACGCCGTGCCTGAATTGTTCAAGACCACGGGAGATGCTCAGGAAATGGGCAATATTGAAGACCTGATTTCCGGTTATTTCAAGCCCCGCGCGGAGTCCGCTGAGGAAAGCCGTTCGGAAGGTATAGACCTAAAGAAAGAAGAAGGTTATAATAGTGCAGGAAGCAAGCAGGGCTTTTTGGACGATGTCATCGGTTTTGACGATGGCGGTTTAGGCGATCTTGATACGACTGCTTTTGAGGAAACTGCGCCTGAAAAACCGCCGGCTCCAAAGCCTGCTTTTACTCCAAGTTTTGGGGATGATTCTGGGCTGAACGGCCTGCCGGATTTGGACATGATGGCGATGGCTTTTTCTGGAGTGGAAAGCCGCGTTGAGCCGCTTCCAGTTTCGTCAGCCGGTTTTGGCGATTCTTCGCCGGGTCTTTCTATTGATGAAGATTTTGAGTCGGAAATTCCGGCTCCGGCGGCAGCGCCGGTAAAGGCGGCGCAGTCCGGCTATGTCGGTAACAAGCCTCAGCCGTTAAAAGGGGATTTTGATCCCAAAGAACTGGCGAAAGGTATTAGTACGGTATTAAGTAAAGACAAATAAAGGAAAGGTTTGGGAATGCCGGAACAGAAGACAGAAGAGGAACTTTGGCAGGAGTATCGCAAGACTCGCAGCCCTGCTATTAGGGAAGCCTTTATAAAACAATACGCCCCGCTGGTAAAATATGTAGCCGGTAAAGTCGCTGTCGGAATGCCCAATAATGTGGAATTTGACGACCTTGTAGGTTACGGGGTTTTCGGCCTTATCGACGCAATTGATAAATACGACCCGGAAAAGAACGTAAAATTCAAAACATATGCTGTTACGCGCATCAGGGGAGCCATTTTCGACGAACTGCGTTTAATCGACTTTGTTCCGCGTTCTGTAAGGCAAAAAACCCGCGAAATAGAAACAACAATTTCTTCCCTGGAAGCCCATTTGGGCAGAACCGCTTCCGATCAGGAAATAGCCGGAGCGTTGGGCATAGACGAAGCCGAATACATGAAGGTTATTCAGAAAATTTCAGGAACCTCAATAATATCGCTGAATGATCTGTGGTACTCAAGCGACGACAACGACAAAGTTTCAATCGGCGACAGCATAGAATCCCCCTCAAGCCTCAATCCTGACGTAATGGTTGTAAATGAAGAAATACGCAGGGTCATTGTTGAGGCAATCAACGAACTGCCCGACAAGGAAAAGAAAATACTGGTTCTGTATTATTACGAAGATTTGACGTTAAAAGACATAGGGCGGGTATTGCAGGTAACGGAATCGAGGGTTTCCCAGCTTCATACCAAAGCTGTTCTTCATCTAAGGTCTAAGTTGACAAATATAAGAAAAGGTATCGTATGATCGATTTTGTCCAGCTGCAGGAAATTATTAAAGAGCATCTGGAACAGGATCGGACAATTCGAGCCATAGATGCGTCAGGTCCCACTTTGGAAGCGGCTGTAAACGAAGCCGCCGCCCTGCTTGATACTTCTGTCCGCCGGCTTGAATACGAAATTATCGAAAGAGGCTCGTCCGGTTTTCTGGGCGCCGGGAAAAAAGATTGGCTGATACGCGCTTATGAACGCACGCGTATCAAAAAAATAAAAACGGAAGAAGAACAGCTCGCCGACGAAGATACCGCCGATGTTCAGGTTATCGCGGATAAAGACGGAGACGCTTTTGTACAGCGCTGGCCGGACGGCGTTTACCTAAAGGTAACTCCTCCTGTAGGCAACGGTAGAAAAATTTTTGAGGCATACGCAATACAGGCGCTTCATGACAAAAATATAGAAGATTTCGACTCCGGCATGGTAGGAAAACTTGTAGACGAAGCCGCCGGAACGTATGTAAAAGTAGCTGAATTTAAACACGATCGGCTTAATGACAGCATGGCGTCCGTGGAAGTTGACGATATGGAAATGAGAGTATACATGATTGTAGTTCCTCCTGGTGAAGGCGGTGCGGACATGAAACTTGAAACATATCACAGCCTTCTTACCCAGCACAGGGTATACCACGGGATAAAAGAAGAATTCTTGGCCGAATTCTCAGACAGGCCCGCTTACAAGGAAAAGGTAGAAGTAGCCGAAGGAACAAAACCGGTTAATGGCAATGATGCTTACATTGACTATACATTTGAAACCGATCAAACAAAGGTACGCCTGAAAGAAGGAACCAACGGCAAAGTAAATTTCAAGGAACTGAACATTATTCAAAACGTTGTGCAGAATCAGGTTCTTGCCAAAAAAATACCTCCTGAGTACGGCGTTGACGGGAAAACCGTTACGGGAAAAGTTCTTCCCGCGAAAGCCGGCAGTGATATTCCCCTGCCTCTTGGAACCAATGTGCATGTAGGAGACGATGGAGCTTCTATTCTTTCGGATATAAACGGCCAGGTAATTCTCGCGAACGGCAAGATCAACGTTGAGCCTGTTTATACGGTTGAAGGCGACGTTAACCTGAAAACCGGAAATATTATCTTCCTCGGCACGGTAATAATAAACGGTAATGTTGAAGACGGCTTCTCTGTAAAAGCCGCCGGAAATATTGAAGTAAAGGGAACTGTCGCAAAATCGGAACTGGACGCGGAAGGCGATATAATTATCTATCAGGGAATCAACGGCAAAAGCGGCGGCAAAATTCGCGCCGGGCGTTCTATCTGGTCGCGCTTTATGGAAAACGCAAATGTAGAAGCCGGGAATATGGTTGTTGTTACCGACGGCATTATAAACTCGAATGTAGACGCGATAAAGAGCATCATCTGTCAGGGCAAACGCGCCAATATTATGGGCGGACGCCTGCGCGCGGGAGAGGAAATAAACGCCAAAGTTTTAGGCAATTCCACAAGCGGGACGGAAACAATCTGCGAAGTTGGTTTTGATCCCCACAGCAAGGCTGAAATGGAGCGTCTTTTCGCGGCGAAATCTTCGGCTGAAGAAGAACTTAATTCTTTAAAACTCGACCTACAGACATTAATCAATACAAAAAAACAGCGCAAGACCCTGCCCGAAGATAAAGAGGCCTATTTGCAGGAACTGATGGACCGCCGCCAGCTTTTATCTGAAGAATTGAAGAAAGCGGTTGAAGGAATCCAGCAGCTTCAGGCATTCATGAACGAAATGCAAATTCGCGGCAAAGTATCCGCGTCTACAAAAGTCTGGCCTGGCGTAAAAGTAATGATCCGCGACGTGAAAGAAGATGTGCGTACGGAATACAAGGCCGTAACATTTATTCTTGAAAACGGACTCATCCGGGTGTCTAAATACGAAGAACCCGATGACATTGCCAAGAAGGGACTCGATGGCTATAGCTCCAATTGATCTTCAAACTCTGTTTGCCCAGGTTGACAAGGTTGGCAAAACTCAGGCCGCCAGCAAGGAAGGGCAGACGCTGCATCAGGCCATACAGGGTGTTCAGCTTCAGCGGAAAATTGAAGAACAGATTCTACAGGTAAGCGAAGCGCAGAATACCGGAGAAGGCGCGGAGAAGATAAATGATCACGGACAGCGGCAGAATGAAGGCAGGCATAACGAAAAAAACAAAAAAGATGAAAAGGAAGAAGAACCCCAATCTTCCATTTTTCGCGATCCGGCTTTGGGCAATAAGATAGACATCAGCCTATGAATATTACAAATATTATTTCAATTGTTTGTCCTGCCGTCTGCCTTCTTATGTTTTTTTATTTTAAAGGGTATATCAAGCGGCGCACTTCGGCATCGGGAATGACGGAGGAACACCGTTCTGAAGTTATCAAACTTATGGCTGATATAGACAGAATAACGGACAGGGATTCTCAGCTTATAGAGGATAGAGTTAAAAAACTTAAAGAACTTTTGGAAGAAACGGACAATCGAATAGCCGCCTATAAAAAGGAACTGGAATCCCGTCCGGTTCCGCCTCCGAACAAACGGCCTGTCGAAGCCGCCTATTTTGAAAATGATGATAAAAGCCGCCAGGGGGAAGCCCTCCTTTATACAAGCCTGGGGCGGGGTATCCGCGCCGCGTTGAAAACTCCTACGCCTGAACCAGCGCCTGTTTTAGAACTAACGCTTCCGTTTGAAGCCGCAACCGCGCCTGAACCGCGGCGTGATATTTCGCCTAAACCCGTATCAAAACGGCAAATTCGAGCTTCTATTGATCTTCTTGCAAACGAGGGGTTTCCTCCAGAGGAAATCGCGTCCCGCCTTGAAATAAGCCTCGCGGAAGTTAATTTGGCAATGAACCTTCGCCGCCCGAAACGTCAGCTTGAAAAACATTGAGCGATAATGCAAAATTATGATAATGGCTAAAAAGGTTATTTTTTTTACAATTTTTCTGACGGCGGTTTGCGGGACTGTTCTTTTTGCGCAGGGCGAAAACCTTACTATAAAAGCTGCTGTAATGGGTCCCGGAGACGAGCTTTATTTTTGGTGGGGGCACATAGCCCTTATAGTTGAAGATTCTGATTCAGGCCGCAGTTATTTTTTTGATTACGGGCTTTTTTCATTTGAGGCTGATAATTTCTTTTTCAACTTTGCCATGGGGCGGCTTTGGTATAGCTGCGGCGTTTCTCTTTCCGAAATTAGTCTGAATGTTTACAAACGAACCAACCGCGATATTGTTATTTATACCCTTGACCTTCCCCCTGAAACCAGAGTAAAGGTGAGGAATTTTGCGGTGATTAATGTTCTTCCTGAGAATATGTATTATCAATACCACCATTTCAAGGATAATTGTTCTACAAGAATCAGGGATATAATTGATTTAGCAACAGACGGGCAGTTTAAGGAACAGTTCGCCAAAACACAAAGCCGTTTCACGCTGAGGCAGCAGGTGCGCCGCCACACATGGTTTTCGCCTTTGGCGGACTGGTTTCTGAATTTTTTGATGGGGCAGGTTATTGATACTCCCATTACTGTTTGGGATGATATGTTCCTTCCGTCGGAAGTCGGAAAACGGATAGAAGACTTTTCGTATACTGACGTTAACGGTATCGAACGGAAACTTGTTTCTTCGATAGAGACGGTTAACAGGGCGGAAGGCCGCCATAAAGTGCTTGACGTTCCAAGAAAACAATGGCCGAGAGAACTGGCTTTCAGCCTTGTGTTGTCCGCAATTTTCGGTTTTTTCTTTTTTATGCAGGCAAAAAAAATCCGCTCAGGCGTTGTATTGGCTGGGATAAGCATGAGTCTTTGCGGTCTTTTTTTCGGCATGGCGGGAACGCTTCTTTATTTTTTGAATATTTTTACAAACCATGACTACACTTTTCAGAACGCGAATATGCTGTTTTACTCGCCGCTTCTTCTCGCGGCGGTTCCGCTCGGCATTGGTTATGCGCTGACGAAGAAAGCGGAAAAGTTTTTTATTTACGGGGCTTTGTTAAGGCTGCTCTGGATTATTACAGTGCTGGGGATATTCCTTTCCATGATAATAAAACTGTTCCCCTGGTTTTACCAGCAGAATCTTACAGATCAGATGCTTATGCTCCCGCTCGCCCTCACTTTTGCGTTTCAGCCTGTCGGCCTCCGCCGTGTCGTTGATAAATATTTGCCGGGGAGAAAGGCATGACGCTTTTAAGAGCGGCGGCGTTTGTTTTGCTCTCGCTGTTTGTTATCTTTCCCGTTGCGTCCCAGAACGCGAAAACCGGAAATGAAACCGAACAAGACGGCTCCCCGGATTTTTTTCTTGTTTCAATAATTGAGGCCGCTTTCTCAGGCACGGTCAGGTGGCATCCAGATTGGCCGGACGACATTCCTCCTGATAGTTTTTTGCTTTCAGAAGGAAACAGAACGCCGCAGGTAATAGAATTGTCAGGTGAAAAGGAAACATTTGTTGTCAGGCGCGACAGCGAAGGCCGCCTTGTGGAATTTCCTTTCTTTTCATTGAACGGTTACGCGAAAGTAACAGCCGCCTATTCCCCGCAGGGTGCGCTGATGAGAATGTTGATAAAAAATTACACCTTGCAGGACGGCGGTGATCAGGCGGAAGAAAAAGAATGGAACGTCATCTTTCCCGCTGGTTTTCTGCCGTACAGCGAAATGTCGCCGGGCGGTTCTTTTCCGCCCGTAAGGGTAAGTTCATCTGACGCCGATTTCTTTGTTTTCTTTTTTGAATCGCCCGTTTTTTTTACGGAGACGTTGTATGACAGCGGCGGAAATATGCTTTCCTTCCGCAAGGCGGTTGTCAATATTGAAAACAGCGCATGGCGGATAACGTCTATTCAAATTCATGATTCATCCGGCACGAGCTTTATTGATTATTTTTTTGACTCTTTTGGCAATATTACGGAAACGCGCTTTTCAGACGAGGCGCTTACCGCGATTTACAGGAACAGACTGCCTGTTTTTTGGCGGAGCAGGAACCTTCAATATGGACTGCAATGGGATAACCGGGAAAGATTGACCGTGGCAAGGGCGGTTGACGAAGCCGGGGATTTATATGTTGAGTATAGATACGAATATGAGTTTGATTCCTTTGGGAACTGGATAAAACGCCAGGAAGCCGCCTACAGGATGCAGTTTGATTTATTGACGCCGCAGCCTTTATACAGCAGGGGCGTATGGAACCGCCGTATTGTTTTTTCCGGGAGAAATGGAGACTGAAATTGGGCGTCAGCGAAGAATGGCGGGAAATCAAATATCGCGAGACCTTTGAAGAAGAAACGAGGGGGCTTGACCGCCGCCGGCAGTGCGATCCCGCCTGTAAGGTTGAGGATTTGGAGGCAATTCTGAAAAACCTGTACATCATGGACGGAGCCGATCAAGGCGGCAGGGGCAGTCTCCAGGACGCCATAATGGCCGCTACAATAGCCGCCTACGAACATTTTATATCCAAATGGAAAGCCGAAATTTGATCTCCACGCCATTTCTGTTTTAAGCCCGTTTCGGGCTGTAACCTTTTATCCCCTATATGGTTGTATAGTCAGCAGACAAGTGTGGTTTCATGTTCCTCCTATTTCTCCTTTTCCCCGGAGTTACTCCTTTCTCCGGGGTTTTTTATGCAAATTTAGTTAAAAAACGGGAAATTTTGAGAGAAAAGAGGTATGCCCGTCTTAATCTCTTTCTTTTGTATGATTTTGTTTTTTATATGCGTATACATAAATATTGCCGTAATTTCCGCCGCCGGTTCCGCCGTCTGTTTTACGTTCTTCAATGAAGTATTTTTCAATAATTCGCGCAAATTCAATTGAAGGGGCTTTTACAGTAATACAGGTATCTTTTACATTATGGCAGCCATATAACCGCTCTTGAATATCCTCAGTTATACCGACGTACCAATCGCAGAAAAAACCGCCATTATCTATTATAAAGCTCTCTATTTCAGTAATAATTCTAACTAATTCTTCTTTAACCTGACTGTTCATTTTTGTACCCTGATTTTACGCCCGCCGTAGATTTTTTTCAAGCCCAATTGGAAAACGCGGTTTTTAGGATTTTTCCCGCATACACTATTGACAAAAAAACGCCGATTTTATAGGATAAGAAAGTATCATTGGTTCCAATCCCCTGTAGCTCAGCTGGCAGAGCAAGTGGCTGTTAACCACTGGGTCCGTGGTTCGAATCCGCGCGGGGGAGATTCAAGGCTCGTCCTTNGGGACGGCTTAACTCTTTATGGGATAAAGAGTTAGCTCATAAAGGCATCCTGACCGTAACTTGACACTATCGCCTTGAAATGTTTAAAAAAAGCGGTAGTAACAGAAAAGGCAACAAAAAGGCAACAACTTTTTGGAGGCCATTATGGGCGTTACGGTCGGAAAGTACCACTTATTTAAAAAGTCCCGCCAAGGTAATACCTACTATTACTATTGGTTCCAGCAAGGGAATGAAAGGATTTTCAAAGCTTGTGGCAGAGCCTGTACCGACAAACGGGAAGCTGTAGCGTTTCTTGAGCAGCTTCTTAAAACCGAATTGACAGAAGCTAAACGAAAATCCAGCCTGAGTTCCATTACCATTAAAGAATTTTCCAAGGATATGTTTACCGAGAACGCGCCTCACCTCGCACGATGGGCGGCCAAAGGCAAGGTTCTAAAACGGCAGACCATAATCCAGCATCGGAGGCACTTAACAGGCTATTTGCTGCCCAAGTTTGGAAAATTAAAGTTTACCGAGATAACTCCTACAGCAGTTGAGGATTTTTTATTGGAACAGAGGCTTTCAAATTCCTGCCGGAATACCATACTCTATACGCTTAAGCTGGTAATGAGAGAAGCCCGCCGTTCAGGTATTATAGAGATAGTCCCGGAGTTTGAACCGTTTAAACGGAGCGGGAGGCGACAGGATACTCTTTCCAGTGAAGAGCTAACAGCGTTATTTCCATACGATGAAAAGGAACTTATAGAAATCTGGAAACGCCCTGATGATATGCGGAAAGAACAACCCGAAATCGCTTTGATGTTTGGCACTTTATTTTGCGTTACCGTCTCGGCTGGTTTACGTTCTGGTGAAATCAGAGCTTTACATCGTGACCAAATAAGTATTGCCAATAGCGGCCTGATCATAGACCGTGCGGTAGACGACCTTGGACAGATTGGGCTATTAAAAAAAGCAACCGAAGAAGATAGCCGGAGCAGGGCAGTAATAATACCTAAAATAACACTAAAAATGCTGGAACGTTGGCTTGAACGAGTACCCGAATGTTCATGTTATCCGGGGCTGGTATTCCCGTACCACGGAAAGCCTGTCGCCAATTATTATATTCTGGACCGTTTCCACTATGGCTTGAAAAATGCCGGCATTGACTACGAAAAACGCCGT
>JGI24698J34947_10000573_pt1 | contig 17535 bp, 10 predicted proteins | sample TergutMp193P3_FD_34947 | JGI IMG/M metagenome (IMG submission 34947) | reverse complement strand
AAAAAAATCAAAAAGTGATTGACTAATTCCTTATAATATAGTAATTTAGGGTAATAGTTCTTAATGGATAGTAAAATTTAGTAATAGAGGAAATATACTGCACGGTGATGGGATTTGCTTTGATTTTCGTCGGTTTTTTTATTCCCCTAGTCAAACAGCGAAGGTTCCTCATTCCCCGGAACCTTGCCTGAAAAAAGGTGACTGTCACCTTTTGAAAGCGCCTTCTTCCAGCGGTGAATCAGGTTGAGGGCTTGCAGCGGCGTCATATCGTCGGCTTCCAGGCTTGCGAGCTCTTTGAGCACTTTGGCTTCATGCCGGGAATCGCCTGGTTTCCTGTCACAGGGCTGGCGGCCATCGGGACTGCGTTCCGGCGGCGTTTTACGTTCACCGCCGGAAAAAGCCGCCATGATCTCCTCGGCCCGTCTTATGACCCCCTCCGGGATGCCTGCCAAAGACGCCACATAGAGGCCGTAGGATTCCGCTGCGGGGCCTTCCCGAAGCTTGCGCAAAAAGATGACTTCCCCGTCCCTTTGTGCCACTTCCATTGAGCGGTTGGCCATTCGGGGGGATTCGATTTTCGCAAGCTCGTGATAATGGGTGGCAAACAGGGTTCTGCATTTTATGTTCGCCAAAAGCTCCTCGCAAACCGCCCAGGCTATGGAAAGGCCGTCCTCAGTGCCTGTCCCCCTGCCGACTTCGTCCATGATCACGAAACTCCGCTTCGTGGCGCTGTGGAGTATATATGCGGTCTCGTTCATCTCGACAAGAAAGGTGGATTCCCCCCTCGCGAGGTTGTCCTGGCTGCCTACCCGGCAGAAAATGCGGTCAACAAGCCCTATGTGCGCTTCGGAAGCTGGAACGAAGCTGCCCGACTGGGCCATGAGCGTGATCAACGCCGCCTGGCGGAGATAGGTCGATTTGCCAGCCATGTTCGGCCCTGTGATAAGGGCAAATGAAATTCCCGGCCTTCCTTCGCTGCCTGGCTCTGTGGCATCCAAGGCAAGATCATTGGGGATAAACTCCCCCCTTGAAAGATGGGCCTCAACTACTGGATGGCGTCCCTCGGTAATGACCGTGTGGTTTTGCTTATCGATCACGGGCCTGATCCAGGCGTGAACCGTAGCCGCCCTGGCCAGTGACTGGGCCGCGTCAATCTCGGCGACGCGTTTGCCCGCAGCGGTCAATTCAAAGAGCAGCTTCTTTGCCCCGTCCCTCAACTCGAGGAATAGCTTTTTCTCAAGCTCAATTATTTTGTCCGAGGCGCCGTTGATTTCCGACTCAAGACCCGCGAGGCGGTCGGTGGTAAAGCGTTCGCCGCCGGCTACGCCCTGGCGCCTTATGAAGCGGCCCGGCACTTTGGAAAGGTTGTTATTGCTCACCTCGAAGTAATACCCGACAAACCGGTTGTATTTTATCTTGAGGCTCTGAATCCCGGTGGACTGCCGCTCTTCCTCAAGGTAGTCTTCCAGTAGCTGCCTCCCCGAATCCCGCAATTCCCGAAGCCTGTCCAGTTCCCCATTGAAGCCGTCACGTATTAGGTTCCCCTCGCTCAAGACAACAGAAGGATCCTCCGCGAGGCCCCTTTCAAGCAGTTCCCGGAGCCGCTCAAGATTCCCGCAATCCTCATTTGATAGTGAAGCCGCCTCGGCTGATTCATAACAAAAACCCACAGGGTTTTTATTTTGGAAGCCCTGTTCCCCAAGTTCCTCCCCAAGACGGGCAAAAAAGAGAAGGGCGTTTTTCACTGCGGCCATGTCCTTGCCATGGGCTTTGTCCATGGCAAGCTTGGAACAGAGCCTTTCCAAATCCGGGGTTTTTGAAAGAAGTTCCCGGATTTTCCTGAGTTTCTCCTGGCTGCGGTAAAGGGTCTCAATCATATCAAGGCGGCGGTTTATAAGTTCCTCGTTCATGAGAGGGTGAAGTATCCTGCCCCGGAGGAGGCGGCGGCCCATCGCGGTTTTTGTTTCGTCCATCACTTCCATTAGGGAAAAACGGCTTCCCCCATCCAGGAGGTTCCGAACCAGTTCCAGATTTCTCTGGGTTGATTCATCAAGGCCGACAAATTCCCCTTCCCCGTAGACCTTAATGAAACGCACATGGGGAATGAGGCTCCTGGAGGTATCGTCCAGGTAATCCAGCAGGGCTCCGGAAGAAACGATTTCCGGTGAATCAGGCCTTAGGCCGAAACCCTTAAAGCTTGCCGTCCCAAATTGCTTTTCCAGCCTTTCCCTGCTTCTATCGAAGTCAAAAAGCCAGTCCGCCCAGCGGTTGACAAGCCCCCCCTGTTCTTCCACAGCCTGGGCCAGGGCTGGATACTCGTTAAGCAGGGACTCCTGAACGATGATCTCATTAGGCTGTATCCTCTCCAGCTCCTGCCTAAATCTTTCGACGGCCTTTTCAACAGGGAAGGAGCAGGCGTAAAAATCACCGGCGGAAATATCGATATAGGCAAATGAAAAGTGCCTGCCGCTTTTCGCGCCGCTTTCAGCGAGGCACGCCAGGTAATTGGAACTCCCCTTTTCAAGGAAATCCTCGTCAACCGTGGTCCCGGGTGTGATAAGCTCCACGACCTGGCGTTCAATGAGCCCCCTACCAGGCTCTGTTATCTGTTCACAGATAGCGATTTTTTTCCCCGCCCGCAGAAGACGCGCAATATAGGATCTGTAAGCGTGATAGGGAATCCCGCACATGGGTTGACCCTGGCGGTTCGTCAGGGTAAGGTTAAGCAAAGCGGAGACTTCCAGGGCGTCTTCAAAAAACATTTCATAGAAGTCGCCCACCCTGAAAAAGAGAACCTCCCCTTGATGCTCCCGCTTGATCCGCCGGTACTGTTCCATCAACGGGCTCGAATCACTTGAACCTGTTTTATTCATTTTTCTTACAGAATAGCATAAAATGGCTTTTTCCGAAACTCTGATTTGTCGCTCTGATCGCAGATATTGTCAGACATATCGATCCGGCACGCTGGGAGCGGGCTAGCCATGATGGCAGCTCGATGGCGCATTCTTTTATATCCGACTCTGACTTCCTAAACAGTCAGGGCTTTGTTTACACCCGCCATATGCTGCCCTCATGGCTCCCCGCTCCCACGCGACAAAGATATGTCAGACAACAAAGCAATCAATACGACAAATTAGGGTTTACTAGGTGGTGGAATTCTGCATATCACCCGGCAAAGCCGGCCGATAACCCTTTGCTTAATGTTTTTACTACGAAATAAGGAAAATGCCCTCTTCCCCTATCCAAAAAATGCTAACTTGTCGGGTAGTTGATATATATAATTCAGAATAATACTGGTAACTGGGTGTGCAAGTGACGTGGAGAAAACCTCTTTGGGCTCTCCGGCATAGGAGACCTGTAGAAAGAGCAGCCCGAAAGGCTGTCCATAGAGTGATACTACGGCTTGCCCACTGAAACGCTGTACTTTCTGGGTTAATCTATGCTTGATGTTTTCAGTGGGCAAGGGGCTCCGGCGCCGGGTTCTCCAAATGTTTTCTCCACGTCACTTGCACACCCGTTAATATGGTTTATTTGGGATTTTTGTTAACCAACTCACCGACAAATTAGGGTTTATCTCCCGGCTTTATTCCTCAGGCTTTGTATTATTTTATCCGTAATGTCCACCGCCGGGCTATACCAGAGTATGCCGTTGTTTTCCCGCATATTTAGAACCATGGTGTAACCCTCGCTCTCGGCGACGTAACGAATCTCATCGTAAACCTGTTCGAGGAACGCCCCGGATTGGGTAAGCCCGTTTTTAATCCTCTCGAGTTCCTCTGTCATGGTTCTGTAGTATTCCCTTAGGTAATCGGATCTTCTGTTAATCTCGGCTTCAAACCTCAGGGCCTGCTCGTTATTGCCCTGTGCCCGTGCGTTTGACTGGCTTACCCTGAGGTTCTGGATTTCTGCGGTCATCCTGTCAATTTCCGCCTGAACCCGTGCGCTCTGATCCTCAAAATCCCTGACAGCCCGTGATTCGCTGAAAAATGCCATATAGACCCTGGGAAGATCCACTACCGCAAAACGGGTAAGCTGCTGGGCCCGAATTGCCATATTTAAGCCGAGGCAAACCAGAAACAGCAGCAGAAACTTCTTCATTTGTTTACTCCCTTTAGTAGGTTGACATTGCAAAAGAAACCACAAAATCAAATCCGCCCATGGGGCCGGAAAGCCATTCCGTCTTTCCGTCGCGTACCAGGAACCGCTTGGCCGCGCTGAACCTGAACGGAAATTGGGGTATGCTGAACCGGAACCCGCCGCCCAAACTGAAACGCATAAAGAAGGTATTCACGTCGGCAAGGGTTCCGTCGTCTTTGGAAAATTCCGTGAAGAAAGCCTGGGGCGTCCTTTTAATACCGGCGGCGTCAAAGAAGAAATCCCAGGCAATGATGCCCGGCGCCAAAGGGATACGTATCTCAGCCCAGTTCTCCCAGAGGGCGAAACCTTTCCGCCTGTACTCCGTTGTCCATCCCCTGCCGTTAAACATACCGTCCACGGCAAGCTGGTTTGCCTCTTCAACTCGGGCATTGCCATAAAAAGGCTGGGGGAAGATAAAGGATAACCCCGTATGAACACCGAATACCGCCTTGAAATTCCAGTTTTCAGCGACGGGAAGGTCAAACAGGGTGTAGAACCATTCGGCCTTGGTATCAGTTCGAATGTAGTGCTCTTTCTCAATTGGGAGAATACCGTAATAACCCAGGCGCTGAATACCGTAATACCCTTTGGAAGGATCGTAGAATATATCCCTCTGATCCAGGGAAACGCTGGTCCAAAGCGAAAGGGCCGGGGTCCAGTTGTTGTTTTCCTCCCGCAGTATTGGGTCAAAAGGACGGTAGCGGGTATTGTCATAGGTATTGCGTACCAACCCTGTCCTGACACCCCCGCCAAAACCCAAATTTCCGTAGTATGTTGACCAGCGGTATCCGGAGCTAAGGCCCAAAGACAAGCGCCATTGGCTATAGGGCATGAGGTATTCATCGGGAGGAACCCTGAACGCATCCTCGTATTCCTGAAAAGTGGAAAACCCGTTTGGAAAGGCGTAGGGTTCGTCCCCGTAAAAATATGGGGCGAAATTTTGCAGCGCCGCTTTCCGGTTCAAATGCTGAAACGTGAAATCAAAACTTCCGGAAAATGGCATCCCGAACATCCAGCTCTGGGTGTACATTGCCGTAAGGGTCTGGGTATCGGGCGAGGCAATCAGCTCTGCCCCCACAAGGTTGCCGGAACCCATGAAATTCCTGTCGTCCCATTTCACGTTGGCTGACGCGGGAAAGGTATCGGGATCCGCAGAGCCTGAGAACGCAAAACCAAGCTGCAGGTTAATCGTGGACTGTTCTTCCACGCTTATAACCAAATCCATCAGGGCATCGGTACTTCCGGGAGGGGTCTCGGGTGTGACATTGGAGAAAAACTGCAGGTTATAAAGGTTCCGCAGCCCGTCCACTATCTTGGTCCTTGAAAACACATCCCCTGTCTCAAGGGGAATCTCGCGAAGGATGACATAATCCTTTGTCTTGACATTTCCCCTGACGATGATGTTTTCTATGTGGGCCCGCCCCCGTTCAACAATTACCACATTATATGAAATGATGCCTCTTTCAGTATCCCGTATTGGGAACGGATCTATGCGGTTAAAGATATACCCGTTCTCAAGGTAAAGCTCCATAACACGTATAAGGTCGTTCTGGACCCTTCTCGCATTAACCGTATCCCCAACCCTGGATTGAATAAGCCCCGAAAGCTGCTGGGTTGTAAAAATCAGGTTTCCCTCAAAAGTAACCCCCCCGAATGTATACAGGTTCCCCTCGAAAATCCTGAAAGTGATGGACATCAAGTTGTTGCCCCTGTCATCCTTGCGGACTTCCCTCACCACGTCTATTATCTCGGCGTCAATAAAGCCCCTGTCGTGGTAATACTGGGCGAGGGTCTGCGTGTCGGCAATCAGTTTTGATTCCTGGAAAGCGCCGTCAACAATGATGCCTTTGGGCCTGAGGCTCAACTGCCTTTGCAGGGTTCGCGAGGAAAAAACTGAATTCCCCTCAAAATAAAAGCTCTCTATGGCTATCTTTTCCCCTTCGTCAATGTGAAAAGCAACCACATTTGTGTTATTATTGCCGGGTGACAGTTCCGAACGGACCCTGGCGTCAGGGTATCCTTTCTCCAGGTATTTATTGACAATTGCCTGTTCATCAATCCTTAGCTTTACCTGGGTGACTACGTCATTGACCTTAAGCGTAATGGTATCCATGAGCTCGTTACGCCTCAATCCGCTGTTGCCGACAAAAGTGATGCGGGAAACGGTGGGTCTTTCAATGACCGTAAAACGGATTATCACTTCGCTTCCCACCTGGTCCGCCATGACGGCGACAGGCGTAATGCTTTCAAAGTATTCAAGGCCGTATAGGCGGCCCAGCAAATCCCAATAGAGCTCGTCGGTAAAAATCCTCGAGATGTAAGGCGCCGTTATTCCCTCAAGTTCCGAGGACGGGACATTTGAAAGCCCGTCAAACACTATTCTCCTTATGGGTTTTCCCTGGTACCATTCTGTGGATCCCTGATCCGCAGATTGTTGGGCAAAGCCGGGAAAAACAAACAAAAAAATCAGGATTATAGCAAAAACTATCCGCATCAAGGCTCCTCAAGTAGTGTTATCACCAGTAAGAATATCTCAAATAAAAAAAATAGGGAATAAGGGAGCAAGGGAGCAAGGGAGTAGGATTCTTGTTAGTAATCTTAGCGTGATGCAACAAGCGCCTAGTTCTAACTATAAGCACCCTTACTCCCCTACTCCCCTGTTCCTTTACTCCCCTTTTCCCCTGTTCCCCTATTCCCTTGCTCCCTTAAAATGTCCGGCGCCAGGTTACGGAAAATGAAACATCGTCTATAAACATATTTTCCGGGTGTACGGGAACCATGGTGAAACGAATATCAAACAGGGGATTCCGCATTTCAAGGCCAAATTCCGGTTCCAGAATCAATCCTCCCCAATCCAGCTTGTTCTCATCATACCTTAAAGAAAGCATGGCCTCCCCAAATAACTCCGACCCGAAGAACTTACCTATAAAAACAGTGGTATTGTCAAAATAGTTACCGACCCTATATTCCCTTCCGGCGGAATTTCCGCTTTGCCGTCCTCCCGCCACCTGTATGAGCATATTCTGAAAGAGCTGGGTACGCAGGGACAGCATATCGAGCCCCAGGAAATTCCTTACCTGGCGCTGGAGCCTGCCGATAACGGTAAACTGGGCCAGGCTGTCGAAAACGGCCGACGTGGCAAGATTCCGTGAATCCCCATCCCCCTGGGGGTTCTGTCCCAGAAGGGAGTATATTTCCATCTGGGAAAGCGACGGGCTTGATATAAACCTTGGCGTAAACGACCTTATGGGGGCGTTATCGATCATCATTGAAATGGTAACAGGCCCAATCTCGGCCTGATCCCGAATTTCCGCCCTGGCTGTTATAAACGGATCGAACTGGGTTTCGTTTTCCCTGAAAAAGAGGGTGCCCTCCCGTATATAGAAATTACGCTCCAGGTAGAAAATCTCCCCGCTTCTCAGCTTGACGTCCCCAATCATGGTGTAACGCTGAGCCACGGCATCGGTGGTGATGTGGATCCCCGTCCCCAAATCCGCAGTGGCCTGAAGCATGGGAAAATCAACGCTTGGCCAGAAAAAATCCACCCTGCGCCCGGCCTTGAGCGTAATATCCGAAATAAAAGAAACCTCCCGTTCCTCGTACACTGACGCCTGGCGGCTTTCCAGTGCGCTAAGCTCATTGGCGTTGAGGCTTATTTCAGTATCCTGGGCAGTCAGATCCCCGTTTATTGAGAAAACGAAACCCTCCATTGCCAAAACCATATTCCCAAAAACCAGGCCATTCGCAAGTATCCCCGACATGTTTATGTCATAAGGTATGGGTGAATTTTGGGGCACCTGTATATTCATGGTAAAAGTATTTGGTATCCATTGGTCAAACCTGAACCAGCCCGAAGCCGTTCCGCGGCCCTGGCCAACAACGGCATCCACGGGACCAAAACTCATTTCAAGCCCGTTTAGCGAGACATTCACGGGCACGGGGCGTATAGGTTCCGGAATGTATTCGGGAAGGGCTATCTGAAGGCTGGTTCCCCGTGCGCTTCCATAGAATTCCGGTTCCTCAAGCGTGCCTGTCACCTTTACTGAAGCCGTGACTATTCCACCCGGAAACGCCAGATACTTCAACGGCGGGACAAAGCGCCAAAGTGCGCCCATGTCCACGTAAAGATCGGTCGTTCCGGCATCGATGGAGTTTGAGTCGATAATACCCGTGAAGGTTCCCCTCACCGGCGATGGGGCTGAAAGGGCCGCATAGAACGCCCCTCCCCCTGTCGCTTCCGGGTTATACCTGAAGCGAACCATGTTTCTTGGCCCCCCGTTGAGGCTAAGGGAAAGGCCTGTGTTCTCCTGCCGGACGCTAAAGATGAAACCGAAAGGGGAATCCGTGGCAATGGTATCATAGTAGGCTGTACTTACATTAAGTGTCCCGTCAAGGGAGCCGAAGTCCCTGAAGAGATCCACCCAGGTTTCAGAGCTATTGAACCGCGCCTCGCCGGAAGAATAAAGGTATACCGGTTTTTCCGAAAAACTGCCCGAAATCTGGAACTCGCTTTCCGCAAAGGCTGCTACACGGTCAAATTTAAGGATGGGCAGATACGCCTCCAGGCCGGCGTAGTTAATTCGCGTTTGCCAGGCGATAAACTCGTTATTGTTCAAAATGAAATGGGCTGAGGCGCGTATTACCTCGTTTTGGTGATACAGGGCAAAAGAGGTGATTACTGCTTCCGCATCAAATGATCCAGGCGATTCCCATGAAACCCTTAAGTCCCCATCCGCCACCGCGTTCCTTGTCGTGAAGTGGCTTAACTGCATCCTTTGCCCGGAAAGGGTAAAATCAAGCTGTTTGTTCCTGTATGCCCCGGCGAGGCTGTAGATTTCATTGTAGCTGTTCCCGGCTATATCCGCCGTAAAACCGTAGTTGGTATATGCGGCATCCCACTCAAGGGCTATGTTTCCGGTCAAGGTTCCCCGACCGTCGTCAAAAACAATGCTGGGGATAACGAGGCCGCGCTCATTCGCGTCGCCTGTGAATCTCAGGGACGCAATAATCGAGTTGGGGGTAGTAAGCCCCGAAAGCTCAAATTTTTCGACAGAGGCCCGCCATGAAGAAGGGGAATTACTGTACAGCGATAAAAGAAAATCAAGGCTGGCGTATTTTCCACCTGACGGGATTGGGATGCCATCGCCCCGGGCAGAGCCCGATAGCGATCCGTTTGGCCCGTAGTTTAGAGAAACCAGAAGCCCATAGGTTCCCCTTATGCTAATCTCATGCCGATCCAGGATCATCCCGTCAAAAAGGTAAGTCAGGTTCCCGAAACTGGTTTCAAGAAAAAAAGAAATGTCATTGATATTGGAAAAATCCGCCGAGCCTATGATATCGGCGATTTCGTTTCCAGCGGAAATACGGCAGGTGCTCAGTTCAATTCCCCTGTCTGTTCCAGAAAGCGAGGCAACGGCTGAAACATTCAGCAGACCTTCATAGGCCGCGACAACACTTGGCGCATTGTAGAGGATATGCTCGTAATCGGTAGTAAAAAAAACCTCCGTGGTTACAAAGAGAGCGTCCGCCGCTGAACGCAACGCCCTGGGCACCGATAGCCGCGCCAACGGTTCCATAAAGCTAAAGATATCCCCCACGGGAAAAGAATCCAACAGAAGGTTTGCCTGAACCTGACGCGGCTCATAATCAAGGGAACCTGTCAGGGATATGAAAGGCGGCCTGTCCGGGGAATCCATTCCACCGGATTTTCGCACGGAAAAAACAAAGTCAAGCCCGTGGCTCTCCGTAAACAGGGACAGGTTCATGGATGAAAGCCTTGCGCTTCCTGTCGCAAGATTCCCGCTATAAACACCTATTTCCCGCCCATTCGTGCTTACATGCAGATCCCCGCTTATTCCGCGCGCGCCGTGGAGCCGGAAATTTAAAAGGGAAAGGGTGCCGTAAGGAGCCGCCGTACTTAAGTCCATTGGGCCTGAGCCGGTCGGATCGAATTCCAGGCCCCCTTGAAATTCCAGACCGCCGCTAGGGGAGCGGAGGGCAAAGGAGTCAATATTTACGGAATTTGCACTACCGGCTGCCCTTATCTCCAAAAAAGCGTTGTTAAAGAACGAATTCTCCGGGTAGATCCATGAGCCTGCGCCGGAAAAATCGACGCTGAATTGCGGGGTATCGGAACCTTCCCGTTCAAAAACCGCGTTTCCGGAAACCCGGAAAGCCAGGGCCGGGTTAAAATCCACCCATGTGCCGGTAAAGCTCAAGAAATCACTCGGTGAAAAATTTTCCCCTTCAAGACGGCCCATAAAACTGTCATTTTGGAGGTCATAAACAAGGGAGAAAGCCGCCGGGGACCTGTCATAAATTTTCATGATTTCCAAACGGCCATCCGAAAGAAACAAATTGAAGCTTATGGGGTTGAACCTAAAAAAATCCCCGGCGAGCGACTGTATTGCAATTATTGCGCTGCCCCCGCCTGTATCCCCTGAGTATTCCCCGCTGATCTGCCCCCTGATGTCGGCCTTAAACAGGGCGGGGGATGCCGCCGTGTCGCTGCGCGTAAAAAGGGCCGCCATCCCCATTTCGCCGGAAACAGAGGCCAGGGCTGCCCAACGGCCCTGAAGACTAAGATGGTTCCGCCGCAAAGAGGCGTCCAGGCCGACATTTTGAAGCTTGAGGCTTCCGACAGAATCGGAAAGCTCCCATTCACCATCCCAGACCCGAATTGAAAAATTTTCCGGCAACAGATCCCTGAAATTCAAGGTGCCGCTTTGCGCCGAAGAGACGGTTTCAGCTGTCCCCAGCGGGGAAAAACGCTCCCAAAGATCGGCATCCAACCTAAAATCCAGGCTTAAAACCGGCCTGTCAATCCTTGCAGACTTAATGGAATCACGAATGTTTCCCCGGAGAATTTCAAATAGGGAATACGAAAGCCTCAAGCGCGAAACGCTTAATAATTCGCTGTCATCCTCCCTGAGTATGAGTATTTCGCGTATGTCCAGCATCCCCAAAAAAGAAGGCCTGATTGTCCCGTATTTTATCTTTCGCCCCAGGGATTCCTCCGCCTGGGCTATGAAATCGCTCTTTGCCCTCTCGAGGCTATCCAGGATGGAGAGCTGCAAGGGGCGGAGAAAGACGGCCGTTCCCACCACCAGGGCCATAAAAATGAGAAATTTTTTGTTGATTCCCGCGGGGGAAAGCCGGACTTCAATTTCGTCTTTCACTCTTTTTTTTATCCCTTGCTCCCCTATTCCCATACCCCCTATTGTATATAATTTTTAAATGTTTTGCTCTACCAAAAACAGGAATTCTTTGGAATTTCGTTGTTTTCGAAGGATGTGCGCCATTGAAAAGGCCGATATTCAGAATGTGAAACATTCGGTGAACTACCCCAAGGTTCCGGCCACGCTTGCCATACTTCTCCTTCTTGTGACGCTTTTTTCGGTTATTCCAGCCCTTCCCATCAATGCGTACATCGTGACCTACAAGGAACAGTATTATAGGCTTTTCCATATGCACTACAATCAGTACCCGGACGACACAATGGAGAACATCTACTGGCTCGAACAGGCCCTCAAGGCTGATTTCTGCAACCCCCTATACGCGCTCGCCCTCATAGAAAACGAAACCCAGTGGGAAAAGTACCGCTATCTCTTCATGATGCACATAAACATTAAGCTCGCGGAGCAGCACCTGTTCCTGGGCAACAAGTGGAACAAACGAAACGCGTATTTTTACAACGCCCCCTGGAAATGGCAAAACCTCGACTCCCTTGAAACCACCGAAACCTGTTTCCGCACCGCCCTCTACTACTGGCAGGAAGCCCTTGCCTGGTACGAGAAAGCCCAGGACAGAAGGTTCCGCTGGATTAACCTACAGAAAGTCCAGTTCTGGGAAGACGAGGTCACACGGATAGAAAAGAAAACCCTTGATTACGGGAAGACGATCAACAGGGAACTGTCCCTGCTGCAGCAGGTGAGGGAGAAGTTCCAGGCGATGGACGGGAATACTTACTGACACAAAGGGAAGAAGACCTCTCACAGGGGACACGGGGGAATCAAGAATGCCTCGCACGGGGAAACGGGGGCACAGGGAAAATGGAAGGAACAAATTCACCCACGAAAGAAGAAGCTGAAAATATCCTGTTATGGGGCCATAATAAAAATCCCGGTGCCTGGTCGGATCACAGCAAAGTCGTAGCAAAAACAGCAGAAAAAATAGCCGTACAGTGTAATTTAAATGGCAATAAAGCGTATACTTTGGGATTACTGCATGATATAGGCCGTTATGAAGGGGTTACCGGATTACGGCATATTTTTGCCGGTTTCAATTTGATGAATGAAAAAGGCTATATTGATAATGCAAGAATATGCCTAACCCATTCATTTCCGGTTAAAAACATAAATTCGTTTAATGGAATAAATGATTGCACAAAAGAAGAAACAGCAGAAATAAAAAAAGAATTGAAAAAATATGAATATAACGATTATGATAGATTAATTCAATTGTGTGATTCAATATGCATGGCTGAAGGAGTATGTCTATTGGAAATACGCCTAATTGATGTGGCAAGACGCTATAATACATATAACAAAAACATTCTAAAAAAATGGAATGCGTTTTTTGAAATAAAGAATTACTTTGACAATAAATGTGGTATGAATATATACGGGTTATTTTATGAGGAAATAATAAAAACAAGTATACTCCGTGAGATGAAATTTGAAATAAAGCTGACGCAAATGGGGTTGTCACTTCTTAAGAAAAATATTCACCATAGCATTCTATGACATACTGACAGGCTATAATTCAGAATACAGGAGTAAGATTTCGCACTTAGCTCGCAGAGCTAATGGGGACATAGAGGAATTTTAAAATCCTTATAATCTCCGTGCCTTTGTGCCTCTGTGCCTCTGTGCGAGAAATATCAAAAGGGGCTAAATATGAAAAAGAATCCGGATTCAGAAAATGCCAACGAAGCTGGCGATGTCTACACCCCCGAGCTGCCCGAGGGTGCGGATACGATCACGAGCGACATGGCGAAGCTCCCTAAAGGCTCCAGGGGCTGCATGGTGAAGCTTCCGGAAGGTTTCAAGGGCCGCGTTGTGATCCCCGAGGGCGTGCGGAGGATTGAAAGTAGCTGTTTTTTGGGCAAGCCAATTACCGCCGTCAGCCTCCCCAAAAGCCTGCGGCAGGTTGGAAAACGCGCATTCAAGGATTGTCTGCTCAAGGAACTCTGCGTCGAGGCGGATGGCGGAAAGATCAGAATTGAAACGGGTGCTTTTTGGTTCAACACTGAACTAATGGCAATCACCCTGGGCAACTGTAGATTGAGTAACGATATATTCAGGGGATGCCCGGTGTGCAGGATAACGCTGACAGGAGAATGCATTACCCCTGAAAGAGACGACACCCTCGGATTTGGTTGTTGGCATTATACATACAGCGATAATTTTTTTGGGACGGTAAGCCGCAAATACGGCGGGGTGTTGGGAACCTATACCTTGAAAGAGAAACTTGTTAAGACAAACTATAATATCTGCGTGAAATGCGACAACGAACGCTGCTACACCCTCGCGGGCTTTGAGGACGACCGCCACAAGAGACCGGACTTCGAATGGGAGAAAGTTGAATAAAAATATTCACCATAGCACTCTATGACATACTCATAGGCTATCATAGGCTATAATTATAGATACAATGAAAACCATGAAGGGGGAATTAGGTAACAATGATTCCCTTACTCCCCTATGCTTATGCCACCTTGAAGCACATTGGCGCCGTTCCTGACAAGCGTATCGGTAACGGATGAAATATTTGCCACCATTTCCTCAATTGCGGAAGATGCCTGGACTACATTGGTACTCTGGTCTTCAACCTGCCCGTTCAGCCTGTTGATATTCGTTGTAACCTGTTCCATGGTCGCGTTTGTCTGGGTCACGCTGGCGCTCTGGTTTATTACCCGCCCCTTGATGCTCTGGATGTTTGCCGTAATCTGGTTCACCGCCGCAGCCGTCTGGGTCATGTTGCTGGAAAGATCCTGCCCTATGTCAGACAGCTTCGACGCCTCTTTTTTGATGATGATAACAAGGCTCTTTATTTTTTTCAGGGTCTGGTTGAAGTATTTTGCCAAATCGCCTACTTCGTCTTTTGAACTGACGTTGACGCTCCTCGTCAGGTCCCCCTCGCCCTGGGCAATATCCTTGAGGGTCTCCGCTACCTTGACTATCGGCTTGATAGTTCTATTGAGGACAAAGAAAACTATTGCCGCCGCCGCCACAATGGCGAGTACCGCCATTATAATGGTAAACCGGGTCATCTCGTTTACCTCAAGCAACATGAAATCTTCGGTAGCCCCAACCATTACCGTCCATGTCATGTCTGAATTACCGATTTTAAAAGACTTTAAGTCCATCTGTACACTGCTGTTAACGACATCCGAGTGACCGCTGTAAAGTTTACTCTCCCCTCTCTCAATTGTCCTGAACGCGTCATTGATGTTATTGCCGTATACCGTATCCACATCGCGCATATTTTTGCCTATGCGCTCGGGTACGTAGCTTGCGATAACAAACCCGGTGTTGTCGTAAATCGCCATCAGGGAAACTACTTCATTTGCTTTTAGGACTTCTTCCAGCCCTTGCTGTATTGTGGACGCGTCAAACGTGGAACCCACGCACCCTACTACTTCATTGGTACGGGAATTAATGATGGGAACAACTTCCCTTATCAAATAAACGGTATCTCCCCGTATTTCCCGTGGAAAGGGGGTCATCACCCGGTCTTTTTTCGCGTTGGGGCCGGTAATATGGGCCATGGCGTCGTCCAAATCGGTAGTCATACGCCGTTCCAAACGCCCGGTTTCCATGGAACAGGAAAGGGCGTACTGCCCCGTGGGGCTGGACCCCGCCCTGCCTATAAAAGACGGATCCATGCCGTCAATGGCGTTTGGCTTCCATACCGTATACAGGGTATTCATATCCGAATTGCTCAATATAACACTCGACAGGATTTCATCGAACTGGTTGCGCCTTTCTTCGGGGGCATAATCCTCATAATTCGCCATTACATCCGCCAGGGTTTTGAGTATCTGTATACGCCTGTCCTGGCGCGCCTGCCAGTAATCCGCTTGCCCGTCGGCAATGAATTTAATGCCGTCGGTATTAAGCCCAATAGTCAAGCCGGACGCCCTGTTCAGGAGCATTACGGCAATAACCGTTACCACAACCGCCATGATGGCGATCACCATGATACTTAGTTTGAATTTCAGTTTCATAATATGCCCTTCCTTAAAACAATCGTCTTATCATTCCTGAATAAAACGAAAATTGGGGATACAGTTCAATGTTTTTCTGAACTTCGAATGTAGGGATTTCAATGCATTGATTGGCTACAGTAATAATATACAAATTTTCTTAAAAAAAGTCATCATTTATGATATTTTTTTCTTACCAATTTAGTAATCTACTCCCCTACTCCCTTACTCCCATATTCCCTTATTATAGTTTTTCCAAATCGAACGGAGTTTCCTGGTACACGTAATTGAGCCAGTTGTCGAAAAACAGGTGCCCGTGGGCGCGCCAGCGAACCACAGGCGCTTTTGACGGATCGTCATTCGGGTAGTAGTTCTTGGGGATGTCGATTGGCAGCCCTCTAGAGAGATCGCGGCGGTATTCACGGTCCAGGGAAAGCGGGTCGTATTCCAGGTGGCCGGTGACGTAGACCTCGCGGCCGTCCCGGGCGGTGACGATAAAGACACCGGTCTCGTCTGTCTCGGACTGGATGCGCAGGCGGCTTTCTGCCGCTATGGCGTCGCGGTCGCAGGCGGTGTGGCGCGACTGGGGGGCAAGGAACTCGTCGTCAAAGCCGCGGAAGAGTGCGTGGTACTGCTCGTTCACGGCGTGAGGGAAAATCCCGAAGAGTTTTTTGGGAAGTGGATTCTTAGGGATATTGTAACGGCGGTACAGGGCGGCCTGTGCGCCCCAGCAGATATGCAAAGTTGAGTATATGTTTTTTTCAGAATAATCTATCACTTCGACAAGCTCTTTCCAGTAGTCAACTTCCTCAAAGGGAAGGGTCTCAACCGGCGCGCCTGTGATGATGAGCCCGTCAAAACGTACCTGAAGTGAAATGACCTCTTCCGCGCTCAAGTAGAATTTATCCATGTGGCCCGGCGGCGCGTTTTTATTGGTGTGGCTACTCATGCGCAAAAACGTGATGTCTACCTGCAGCGGGCTGTTTCCCAAAAGCCGCAGTAGTTGTATCTCTGTTTCCACCGTGGTGGGCATCAGGTTGACAATGGCTATCCTGACGGGCCTTATGTCCTGGTGCTCGGCGCGGTCGTTTGTAATTACAAAGACCCGTTCACGGCTTAGAATGTCGTAGGCGGGCAAGGCCCTAGGTATTTTAATAGGCATGGATAATTATATAGGGGAATGGGGGTGTAGGGGAATGGGGGAATAAGGAGGAGTTGGGAAGGAGGAATGTAGAAGATTTCGCACGGGGGCGCTACGAACCTCACGAACCAAACAAACAGAAGATTAACCACGAAGAAGACCTCTCAAAGGGGCACGGAGGCACGGTTTTAGCCATTTATTCCCCCTCCGTCACTCCATGACATACCAACCGTTTACACTAAACGCGGTACAGTACCATAATTGGGAGGCGAAATATGATAATCTTGATACTCTTTGCCATTCTCCTGGTATCCTTTGTTTTACAATGGAGAAGACCTCGCACAGAGACACAGAGGCACGGAGAAAACGCTTGAAGGAACCGCCCGAAAATGGTAAATATTCCAGAAGGAAGGGGCAAAATATGAAAGATTTGAATAACAAAGAAGAAGCTGAAGTTGTTGAAATTTTGTCCAAAGCTCCTGGCTTTTGGGATCCTCCTGAACATTCAAAGCTAAAAATGAGCTTGGGAGAAGTTGAACTTATACTGGAGACAAAGGAACCTCCAGTAAACAATAAAGAAGAAGCAGAACAAACACCGGAAACGGAAACCCAGGTTTCTGAAATACAGGAAGCATCAAATAGTGTTGTAGAAAGCAATGCAATAGCTTTATCCAGACAAGGTTGGACAAACAATGAAATAGCCAAAGTATTACATTTATCAAGAGATGAAGTTGATTTAATTTTGAAAATAAACCCGAGAGATTGACAGTTGCCAAATTTCTTGATGATTATCCAAAAGGCTTGCGGCCGACAAGCCGCGTAATTCCAGCCCGGCGTCTAAAGCCGCCATACCTTAGAAGATTTCGCACGGAGCGCACGGTGGCTGTCGCGTTGCCGTCCTCTACACCCTGTGCATCACGATGTCCCCGTGGACGCCAATAAGCCCCCTGCTGAAGCCTTCGGCTTCAGCTTGCGGGTTGATGGTCAAGTCCATCCCTTCGAGGGGATAAGCGCCGAGCAGTGTGTCCGGGGCGTCGGGCAGTACGAG
>JGI24698J34947_10000572_pt1 | contig 17553 bp, 17 predicted proteins | sample TergutMp193P3_FD_34947 | JGI IMG/M metagenome (IMG submission 34947) | reverse complement strand
CCGCCGGCAGCGAAGCCTTCCAAGCCGCCCTGATTTTCTACAACTCTGTCAAAGTAGCGTCCTCGCAGAACATATCAGGAGCCAAAGCCGTGTATGAGGAATTGAAAAGGCGTTTCCCCGGCGGCAAAAAGCAGCCAAACAGCGAAGCAGGCGAACCCGCCTAATAGCCAAACGGAGTTCCGAACCCCGCCTTCGGAGCTTTCAACTCCGATTTCGGAGCTTTGCCCCCACTAATCGGAGTTCCGACCCCTCTCGCCGGAGTTCCAACCCCACTCAACGGAGCTTTTTGCTCGGACTTCGGAGTTCTGCCCCCTCTCGTTCTGCCTTTTTGGTGGGAAATCGGGGTTTACCAAATACACCGCAGAATATGTTAAGCACCAATTCATTCAAATACAGGAGCATCGCAATATTTCTCTTTTGCCATATCTTTATGTTTTTTGGTTATGGTGTATATATATTCTACGCCTGCCCAGAAATCAGCCCAACTATAAAGTTCGGCACCTCTTTTATATGATTTAAAAGAACGCATATCAATTCCGTCATCTTTTATAGGACCTTCAAAAATTAAACATTTTTCGGATTCATCTAAAAAACGCAATTCCATAATAACTGGAATACGATAAGCGAAAGGACAATCAACTAAGCCATAATCTTGCAGAAGAGGGATTTGCCATTCTTCATCTTCTTTATAATTATACCCACCTATATATTCTATATATCTACGTAAAGTATCGTTATCGGCAATAGATTTTTCATATGCTTTGGAACTCTTATTTGTAGATTCAAGATCAGTTAAACAATCTTTTACAATGGCAACTATCTTGATATTTTGTCCGCTCGTATTTACGTATATGGGAATTTTATCATCCGGATTATTACAATCATCGCAATAACAGCTTGTAATACCGGCTAAAACGCAAACAAGAAAAAAGGCTTTTAACTTCTTCATAAAATTAACTCCTATAAACGGCATCTCGGTTAAAAGATACGTATAATATAGTAATCTGGGTGTGATTTTCAATATAATTAATTTTTCAGCATTTACTATATTCTAACAGAGCATGACCTTGAGTGAATTTCTGACTAACAATAAAAACATGCCCGTGTATCACGGCAGCGATGTACTTGTTGAAATTCCAAAAATCATGCAACCTGTCAGAGCTTTGGATTTCGGAACCGGATTTTACACGACAACAAATGAAGAGCAAGCGAAAAGTTTTGCAAAAAAAGTTCAAGAAAGAAACGGGTCGCTTGAAAATCATATAAGCATTTATACTTTGAATTTTGAATTGCTAAAGAAACAGAAATTGCTTTTTTTCAACAAACCGAATAAAAAATGGCTGGATTTTGTGTCTGTCAATAGAAATGAAACTTATGCCGGCGAAATATATGATATTATTTACGGACCAGTTGCAAACGATACGATTTTTAAAACATTTATCGCCTATCAAAACGGGACTTTGAGTGAACGGGAAACTTTAAAGCGGTTAAAAATTCGTCCCTTATATAATCAGTTGGTTTTTACAAACGAAGAATCAATAAAGTGTTTATCTTTTGCAGGAGAACTTAAATTATGAACGTAGAACACAAGGCGACATTGCAAATGCTTGTTCCGATGATTATTCAAACAATTATCGCAAATAAAAAAATATCGGTAATAGAAGCAGTCAAATTGCTTTATGTTTCCGAATTATACGCCAAACTAGAAAACGAAAAGACCAAATTATGGCATCTAAGCCCGCTCGCGCTTTATGAATTGTTGGAAATGGAACTTAAAACAGGCAAAATAATCTTTCCAACGGAGGCGTAATCTTATGAAAACCGATATTGCAAACGACTTTTTAGTTTATGTCATTGAAGAATACAAGTTCTTGGAACGCAAAACATCCAAGGAAGTTATAGAGTTATTTTCCAAACATAATGTGTTCGGTTATGTTTTGCAGCATTATGACGCATTGCATACAATGGGTGGCAGAGCTATCGCCGATGACATAAATTTCTATATTCAAAACAGATGAAAAACCTCCTCCCCATTCTATTTCTGAGCGTATTTGCTCTTGCAGATGACTTTGAGCAGCAAAAAGCCGCTTTGCTGGCAGAAAAATCCGGCATTGAGAGTGACATAAAAAAGATAAATGTCCAGATTGCCCAAACGGATTCCGTTGCAAAAGCGGAAAAAAAGTTCTTTGCGGAGCAGCAGGCGCGGCAAAAGGCAGACCTTGAGCGCAGGCATGGCGAAATTGAACAGTTGAACCAGAAACTTTCCGAACTTTCCGCAGAGATGAAAAAGGAAAAGGGTTCCATTGCAAACTCCCAGATTCAGATTGAAAATATAAACGCAACCCGCAAAGCCCTTACCGCCCAGGTAGCAACGCATTGCCGCAAACTCGAAGGCTTTATCAAAACGAGCCTGCCCTGGGACACGGAAATCCGCCTTGAAAGAACCTCCGCCCTGTGCCAGGACCTGGAAAGCGGAACAGCCACCGCAGAAGAGGGCTTTGCCCGTTTGCGGGCAATTTACGCGGAAGAAACCCGTTTTGGCGATGAAGTGCAAATGAGCACCCGTGCCATAACCCGCAACAACGGCGACATCGTAAATGCAAGCGTCCTCCGCATAGGCAACCAATGGATAGTTTACCAGGATGACGCCGGCCTTTTATACGGCGTTCTTAACAGAAAAAAGAACAGGGAAGGCAAATACGAATATGTATGGAAAGAGGATTTATCCTTTGAGGAGCGGCAAGCGGTAAAAAACGCCATAGATGTAAAACTCTCCCGCAAACCCCCGCAGATGGTTGTTCTGCCATTGTCCTTGTCTATTTTCTAAATTACTCCCATGCGTTACGGTAATATCTCCTCCTATCAAACAGGGGTTTTAGTTCCCCTGTTTTCATTGCGTTCCAAAGAAAGCGTTGGAATCGGCGAATTTCTGGATCTTATCCCCTTTGGGCATTGGGCTAAAAAATGCGGGCTGGATTTAATCCAGCTTTTGCCGGTGAACGATACGGGCGAGGAATCCAGCCCCTATAGCGCGAGGAGTGCCTTTGCCCTTAACCCCGTGTATATACGCTTGCAGGAAATTGAAGGTTCGGCGGAAATTTTAGGGGACAAGCCTGCCAAAGAGAATAAAAAGTTCGCAAANCANCCCCGCATNCCTTATGTAGATGTTGTTCGCTACAAACGCCATGCTCTCAGGATGGTTTTTGATGCAAAAAANGACGAAATAGCGGCAAACGAGCATTTTAAAAAATGGGTTGAGCAAAACGAGTGGGTTCANCCCTACGCCGAATTCTGCGCCCATAAAGCCGAAAATCATGAGGCATCCTGGAAAGACTGGCAAAAAAAACACAAGCTAAAAGACGACGATGTTCTTTTTCAAAAATGGATGCAGTGGGTTGCGGAAGAACAGTTTTTAAAGGCGGTGGGCGAACTCAACAAACTGGATATCCGTTTAAAAGGCGATATTCCCATTTTGATAAACGAAGACAGCGCGGATGTCTGGCATTATCCGCAGTTCTTCAGTCTGGATAACCGTGCCGGCGCTCCGCCGGATATGTTCTGCTATAGCGGGCAAAACTGGGCATTCCCAACCTACAAATGGGATAACCTTGAAAAGGAGGGTTTTGGCTGGTGGAAAGCCAGGATTCGGCAGGCGGCAAAGTTTTACCACGCCTACCGCATAGACCATGTCCTTGGATTTTTCCGTATATGGGTGGTGCCGGAAACGGAAGTCACCGGAATTCTGGGGCATTTTGTTCCCTCCGTTCCCATTTATATGGACGAAATTTTGCAAACCGGTATTCCAAAGGGAACGGTGAATTACCTCACTTCCCCCAATTTTGGCGAAGAACAGCTAAGAAACTGGTTTGGCTTTGCCATGGAAAATATCAAGCAAAAATACTTTGAGCCTTTGCAAAATGAAAACGATCGCTATATTTTACGCAACGAATACCGCTCCGAGCGCGCAATAGTATCTTTGGAAGAGGAGCAGAGCATTAAGGATGCCATGTTGAATTGTTATTGGGACAGGGTATTTGTACCCAGCAGCACCGAAGAAAATCTTTGGCCCTACTGGTACTGGTATAACGCTCCGGTACTGCTAACACTGCCGGAGCACGAAATAAACGCCATTAAAGGCATAATAAAGAGCAACGAGGCAAAACAGGAAGATTTGTGGGGCAAAAACGGCCGCAAACTCTTGAATGTTCTTTCAAAAGAGGCCGATATGCTTGTNTGCGCAGAGGATTTGGGNGCCGTGCCTAATTGCGTTCCGGGCATTTTGCAGGATTTGGGAATTTTGGCGCTCAGGGTGGAGCGGTGGACCCGCAACTGGGAGCAGGAAGGAAGCCCTTATATTCCGCTTTCGCAATATCCCCGCCTTTCCGTTTGCACAACAAGCAACCACGATTCTTCAACGCTTTTGGGGCTTTGGAACGAACACGATTTTGACAGGGATTTTTACTGGGAGCGGCACCTTGGGCAGGAAGGCAAAGCCCCTGCGGTTCTGGATGCGGAAAATGTAAAGCTGATAATCAAAAACCTGTTCCATTCCAACAGTTTGCTCGCCATTTTGCCGCTTCAGGATTTTATGGCTCTCTCGCCAAAATTCATCCCGCAAGACCCGGAAATAGACAGGGTAAATACCCCCGGCACCATAGGCTCTCAAAACTGGAGTTGGAAAATGCCGTGCCTGTTGGAAGAACTGCTGGATGCAGCGGAGTTAAATACGTGCATCGGAGAATTGGCGAGGATCAGGAAGGAGAGGGCTTTGGGATAAAAATCTCAAAATCGCAGTCATACATGTTTCGTTCGTCTTTGGAATTGCTTGTGCAGCTAACTCTGCAAAAATCCTTCCCAAATTCGGGCATGTTCGTGTCTCCTTCAAAAATTCCATGCACCCTTGTGATGTAGAGTTTTTGGCAAAAGGGCAGGGCTTCCCTGTAAACCTCTGCGCCGCCTATAACAAAACATTCGTCCGTGCCGGTTTTTTGCGCAATTTCAAATGCTTCCTTTAGAGAGCGGGCAATTTTTATATCCTCGTTTGCAAAATTCGGATTTTTTGTGAGCACTATATTTGTTCTGCCGGGGAGCGCCTTGCCTATACTCTCAAAATTTTTACGCCCCATTATTACAGGATGGCCAAGGGTTGTTTTTTTGAAGAACTGCAAGTCTGCCGGCAAATGCCAGGGCAGTTTATTGTCCTTTCCTATTACGCCGTTCTCTGCAACTGCGGCGATTAAAGATATTAGCACGGGTTAAAACTTAACCGATGAACTTATTCCAAAACCCGGATTATTATGCCCTTCCGTTATGGCATAGCTTAGCCANAACGATAAATCCATGCCTGCGGTTGGGTANAGNTAGCCTGTGGGGGCAATTAAAAACCAATCGTCGGTGTCTGGCTTGTGCCATTCAAAACCCAGGCCCAGGCTGAATTTTTTGTTGAAGGAATAAGACGGCTCCACATAGATGAGCCTTTCGTCCGAAGAGTAGGTATCTTCAACGGTTATTGAATTATCATTATCGGCATCGGATAGCAGGGCCCAGTAGCAGGTGCTTGCCAGGTTGAAATTCCTGTAGTTAAAACTCGGTTCAAGGGTAAAGGTGTTTACATAGCTGTCGTGCCTTGGGTGAAGGCCGTAAACTGCACGGACAGCGTAATTGAGTTCGGTGTAGCTGCGGGAGTAATTGGCATCTATGCCAAAGGTGTAGCGATGGTTGCGCCCGCCTCCCTTTATGAAGTCCAGCATTGGGGCTACGGTGAACCTGTTATTCACCTGATTCAGGCCCGGAACGGGAATTGCGTAGCTAAGGGCAACTCTGGCGGATTTATCGTTTGCATCGCTTGCGCCTACATAAACNTATCCTTCGCTCCCGAATTTAACGCCCAGGCCGCGCATACCTTGNGTTGTAAGAACGGCAGCGTNGTAATCGGGATTGCGCCAGTAATAGTAGTTAAAACTTCCAAAGGAATAAAAAAGGTCGCCAAANATAAATGTCAGGTCTCTGCCTACGGTCCATTCCAGGGAGATACCGTCNAACTCAAAGGGGCTCCAGCGGTCGTCATCGGAACTTATGGGGGTAGCTTCTTCTCTGTGGCGAATTCTTGAATATTCGCCCGAATTGGGGATGGTGCTTTTAGAGGCGGCTCCAACAACTACGCGCACATTTTCGTCCATATTGACGTTCATCTGTATTCGCAGGTCATGGTTTGCGGCATTATTAACCTTAAAATCCTTTTCAAGATAATTTCCGTAATCGGCTTCAAGGGTTCCTTCAAAAGAAACGTCCGCAGCAAAAGCCACACACGCAAGCATGGCAAGAATGTAAAAAAAACGCATAGGGGGATAATATAGTAAAATTCTTTTCTATATTAAAGTTCACAATGAAAATCCCTGTTTACGTGGCTGTTGCCGTTGTTGCTTTTGCTTTAGACCAAATTACCAAACTTTGGGCAGATTCTCATACGCTTGGCTGGAGTGTTTCCGTTATAGGCGATTTGCTTCGCTTTACCCTGGTTTACAACGAAAATGCCGCTTTTTCCATGAAACCGCATAGCATTGCGCCCTGGCTTTCGCCAACCTTTTTCTTTGGAATTCTAACCGTTATTGCCTGCATAGGGGCAGTCTATTTTTTCAAGGATTTGCCAAAAGAGGATTATCTGTCCCGTTTTGGCATAGTTTTGATAATTGCCGGTGCTCTTGGGAATTTTTGCGACCGTTTGCGCCTGGGCAAGGTGATTGACTTTATAGATGCGGATTTTCCCGATAAGATTTTTGAACGCTGGCCAACATTCAATTTGGCGGATTCCTGGGTTACNATAGGGATAGGATTGATGCTGNTAGGGGCATTTTTTATGCGATTTATCAAAAAAAACGCTGAAAATCACGAAAAAACGCCNCCTTAACATTTTTTTAACAATTTTTTAACATTTTTCCCTAAAAAAATATAGTTTAACTTGGAGTAGGTGTGCTTTTTTTGGAGTTTTGCTATGAAACTTANGCTATTGTTTTTGCTTGTATTTTTTGTGCTTTTNGCATTTGTTTCCTGTACCGAAGCAGGCGGCGGATGTGATGACGATGATTGCTCTGAACCGAGTTCTTCCAGCGTTGGCAACCCCAGTGGCGGCAACAGTTCTTTAGGCGGGGGTAACGGCAATAGCTCTTCCTCGGGCGGCGATGTTGGCAATAGCTCCTCCGGTGGTAGCGACAACGGTAATAGCAGCAGCGGCGGTAACGGAAACTCCTCTAACCTCTGGACAGGCTGGCCCTTTGACAATTCCGATGAAAATTTGTCGGCATCTCCTTCATGCCCAAGCTATGACGAAGCCATTGAAATCGCATACAGCAACGGAGCGGATGCACAGATACCCAACGACCCTTCGGTAACTAAAGAAGGTGAAAATGTAACTGTAACCCTATCCGGAACAACAGAACGCCATATACTTTTGAGCGGAACAGCGAGAAACGGCTCACTCAAGATTTACGGCGGCGATAGCAGGGTGGTGCTTCACTTAAACGGCTTGAATATCAAAAACAATTCGGGGCCTGCGATAAACGTTCAAAAAGGCAAAAGAGTAACCGTTTGCCTGGTGAGCGGCAAGGAAAACTATTTGGACGGAACCTCGGCTACTCCTCAAGGACAGGAACAGGCAAAGGGCGCGTTCTTTAGCGAAGAAAAACTCTATTTCACGGGCAACGGCTCTCTGGATGTAAAATCAAGACAGGGCCACGCAATAGTGGTGGACAACGATTTTGAAATAAACAACGGAAAATTAACCATAAGCGAGTCCGAGGGCGATGGAATTCACGTAAACGATAAAATTGAGATACTGGGCGGGGTTATAAAAATTGCGAGCAAAGGTGATGCAATTCAAAGCGAAAAACCCGGTTCTGCGGTATATCCTTCTGTGACAATTTCCGGAGGCAAAATCTTAGCCCAAACCACAGGCATAAAATCTCATGGAATAACAAGCGAAGGACTCATAAGAATAGAGGAAAATGCCATAGTTCAAATAAGCGTTCTTGGCAATGGCTCAAAGGGAATAAAGTCCACCAAGGATACGGAGATTCTGGGCGGAACCATTAAAATACAGGTGAGCGGAGGCCGTGACCAGAATAGTAATGCCGATACAAGCAACGCCGCCGGAATAAAGGTGGGTGTGAATGGTGATGGCATTGATGCGGTTAAGGCCGATTTATTTATTGATGGCGGAAATATAACCATAAAAAGCCCCGGAAGCAGTGCAAAGGGAATAAACGTGAGCAGAAATATTGATATGAGAAGAGGCAATGTTAATATTGAAGCAAACGATGACGGCATAAAAGTGCACGGTGCCTTGAAAATGAGCGGTGGAACAATTTCGGTTGAATCGATGAGAGGTCCTGAATATGATATAGATGGAGCTGTAGATCAAACCGGAGGTACTATAAATGGTAAATAGCGGAGGTACATCAATGCAACCGGTTGTTGACTTTAAGGCAGCGCTTTTTCAAAACTCTCTGCATGGCTTTTCACATTCTTCCCTTGAAGAATCCAAGTCCATGTCCTTTTTGAATCGCTTTGATACCAAATTCGTTTTAAGAACGGAAAACGCCCTTGACTTTCTGGAAAATATCAAGAAAGATTATTCCGTGCTTGATATAAACGAGAGCGTAATTCAAAGCTACAGAACGGTCTATTTTGACACCCCGGATTTGCTCTGCTTTAACCTGCACCACAACAAAAGGGCAAACAGGTTCAAATTCCGCACCCGCCAGTATATGAGCAACGGNAAAATTTTCAATGAGATAAAGCAAAAATTGAATACCGGAAAAACGGTCAAGTTCCGCCAGCGCAGNGACAGAATAAACGAAGNCACTCCCGATATTCCCATCCTNGAAAACATTGCCGATTTTGACAACGGCTTTTCCTTTTTGGCGCAAAGCAACGGNTATGATGTTGGAATTTTAACTCCNTCCCTCTTTGTTTTCTTTAACCGCATAACGCTTTTGAACAAGCATTTCCCCGAAAGAATGACCCTTGACTTCGGTTTAAAGTACAGCTACAATAACGAGGAATTCGTACTTAGCAATACTTCAATAGTTGAGCTGAAAAGGGAAAGAAGTTCGGAAAAAACGGTTTCGCAGGAGTTTTTCCGCAAAATCCACAAAAACCCCGGCGGCTTTTCCAAATACGCAATAGGAGTTGCATTGACGCACGATGAAGCCAAGAAAAACCGTTTTTTGCCGAGAATAAAAAGTTTGTCTTATGAAAGGAGCGCTGCATGAACCTTGTTTTTAGTGCCGATGATTTGAATTTTGTCTATTCTCTTTGTATTCGCTTTGGGGTGAATATAGTATTTGCCTACGTTTTGATTTGCGGAATATACGCAAAAGAGCATCGTATAAAGGAGTATTCCTTTAGCTTTTTCATATCCAATATTCTGATTTTCATGGTGACTTCGCTGCTCGCCTCCGTAAAGGTTAAGACGGGTTTTGCATTCGGTTTGTTTGCCATACTCTCAATATTGCGTTACAGAACGGAGCAAATACAGATTCGCGAAATGACCTTCCTTTTTGCCTCCATAATTCTGGGAGTTATGAATTCGCTTGCCACCGATGAACTTCCGCTGGTAGCCGTTCTTATGGCAGATGTTATGCTGTGCGCAAGCATGTTTGTTTGCGAAAAAGCCTTTATGGGCAAGGTTGATTCCATACTTTTGATATATGATAATACCAAGCTGCTCGCAAAAGGAAAAAAACAGGAACTCTTTGACGATATAAAAATCCGTTTTGGCTATGAGGTTCTTAAAGTTGCCGTGATGGAAATGAATTATTTAACGGACTCCGCGAAAGTAAAACTGGTTTACAAGAGGATATAGTAAATGCGGTTTTGCATTTTAATTTTGAGCCTGTTTCTGGTGGTTGTGGCTAATGCGGCCAAACCGGAGAAAGCGGCCAAAGCGGAAAAAGCGGAAAAACCGGCCAAGGCAGATACCGCTTCCGCAGAAAGGGAGGAGTTGAAGGTTAGCGGAGTTTTGGAAGCTGGTTTTGACATAAACAACAAGGTGAACAAAAAGGAAACCGACTACAACAGAATTGGCTATGGTAAAATTGAGATTTCCGCTCGTCCCGTAAAAAAAGTCAGGGCGGAGTTTGGTCTTGAATACAAAGACCGGGATTCTACGATGACTATAGACAAACTCTATGCACAGTACAACTTTGCCGATTTTGGCGGTGTGCGTATTGGCTACATGAAAAAGTCTTTTGGACTGGAAGAACGTGCCGGGGTAGAGGAGCGTTATTTTCACAAGCGTTCCATAATAAACGAAGGCATTGAAGATAGTGAGACTAATCTTTTAAAACACGATTTAACATTCCAGTATCGCCACAAGATAGGCGAAAATCTGCGTTTGGTAGGGGGATTTTCCTGGGCGGCGGATTCCGTGAACAGGGGTCGTTCTCTTGCTCGGTTTGACCAGAATTTTTACCAGAACTACAGTGTTGAATACGAAGATTCAACCAAAAATTTAATTTTAGCCGGCATAATAGGGCACTATTCAGGGGATTATAGACGTGAGGAATATAAGGATTACAGTTTAACCGCATGGGCTACTTCGCTTTCCTTTAAGTATTTGGCGCGCCTTTTTGTTAGCGAAACGGAACTCACTTTCGGCAATAAGCCTGTGGCATATCTTGACTCCTCTGCGAGAGCATTTTTTTGGGGTGCAAGGGTGCAGGAGTATTTTCCCCTGGAAACCGGGTTAAAAACTTTGCGGCAGGTGATTCCCGTGGCAGAGGCGGCTCTTTATTCCAGGGATATGGATAGCAAGGATTTTGATGCCCAGTTAAGGGGCGGTATAACGCTTGGTTTTGCAAAAAATTCCGCATTCCAGTGGCGGAACACTTATGGAACGGTTTTGAGAATAATTGATGGAGAAAGAGAACTTAGGCGTCGCCGTTTTGACAGCGAAGTCGTGGTGGTTTTTTAGGGCTTTTAACAAGGGGAGGTACTATGAAGTACAATACATTGAAATTTGCATTGGCGGCAATAGCCTGCCTGAGCGTTATGTCGTTTGCGGCAATTCCTGAAATAAGGATAACTACGCAAAATAATCAGGAGCCTACGGTTAGCGGCGGTGGTATGTGGGGTGGTGCGCAAACCATGAACTACGTTAAGATAACGAGATTTGAATTGACGGGCGCAGGCGAATATAACCTCACTCTGACCCCGGAGCCTCAGGGCGAGTCCGATTCCATACGCGTGCGCGGGAACTCTACTGCGGGTGCGGATAAAAAGCCCTACAGGATAAAGTTCGATAAAAAACAGAAACTTTTCGGAGCAAAGGATGGGGCAAAAAGCTGGGTTTTGCTAGCCAATTATTACGACCATACTTTTGCGTTGAACGCCATTGCCTTCAGGCTCGGGCAAAAGCTGGGGCTTGAATTTACCAATAAAACCTCTAGACATGTGAGTTTATACATAAACAACAATTACAAGGGAGTTTATCAACTGACGGAGCAGATACAGGTGAACCCCGGACGAGTTGATATTGATACGACTAGAGGGTACCTGGTTGAGTTTGATTATCATGATGCCGCTTCGGATGAAATTAAATTTACCGCGGCTCAATACAGTCTGGGCACGTTTATAAAATCGCCGGAGCTGCCGGGTTGTGACAGAAACCCTCCTCAAAACTGCAACATCAATCAAACAGCGGTAAAATGGGTACAGGACTCTGTAAACGCTGTGATGAATAAAATGGCCGCAAGCGGATTCCCCACTAACGGTTACCGTGATGCTGTTGACCTTGAGAGTTATGCCAAGTATGTGTTGATAGAACAGCTTATGGACAATTTTGATTTCAACAGCAAGACGCAATCGGGTGCTTTGCCGGGATCTAACTATGCGTATAAAAAGAACGACAGATCACCGTTATATGCCGGCCCTCTTTGGGATTTTGACTTGTCTGCCGTAGGCTGTACGAGCGGCGGGTTCGGCGGCTGTTCATTCACTCCGCATTACAATTCGTATAACGAGCCTATAAAACCCAAGCACACATTCTATCAGAGGTTGTGGGCCGATCCTGCATTTATGGCCAAACTCAAAAAGACATGGGATAAACACAAAAGCGATATTGATGCCATTCCTGCCTTTGTAGATTCCATAGCTAACGCTTTGAATGGCAGTGTTGCGAATAATGTAGCTGCCAATCCTTCCGATTTGCTGATGGGCAAAACCACTCTCACTCAACAAATATACACTCAGGAAGTGAATAAATTGAAATCCTGGTGGCCCAATCGCGTGAAATTTTTCAACGATGAACTGAACAAGCTGAACATAGACACTAATGCGGATATTGAGGGTGGCAATCCGCCTCAACCCCCTGCTACTAACTACACGCTTCAGGTTGCCCGCAACCCAAGCGCAGGCGGCAGCGTGTCTGTAAAAGTTGGCAGCGGCAGTGCCCAAAACAATCCATCGGGACAGTTGACCGCCAATGCTAATACATCCATTACCATAACGGCTACGGCAAACAGCGGCTACACCTTCACGAACTGGACTGCGGTGTCGGGTTCATTGCCATCCGGGATAAACGCGAATAACGCAAGCATCACGTTCAGCATAAACAGCAACGTGAACATAAGGGCGAACTTTACACAGGGCAACGACCCCAACCCCCCGACTACTAACTACACGCTTCAGATTACCCGCAATCCGCAAGACCGCGGCAACGTTAGCGTAAAGGTTGGCAACGGCAGTCCACAAGCCAATCCAACGAACAGCCTGTCCATTCCGTCCGGAACGTCCGTCACCATAACGGCTACGTCGGCGGTATCGCCAAACGGCAACAATTACGATTTCCAGAACTGGACTGCGGTATCGGGTTCATTGCCCTCCGGCGTAAGCGCAAATTCCGCGACCAATACTTTTAACATTACGGGCAACGTGAACTTACGGGCGAACTTCCAGCGCGGCGGGACAGTTACAACTACCTATACTTTGACCGTCGGCAGCACTCCGTCTGGTAGCGGTAGCGTTTCCGTAAACGGCACAACCAGCACCGGGCAGCCAACAACCCATGCGGCAGGGGAAACTGTTACCGTAACGGCAACGGCTAATAACGGCTATGCGTTCAGGGAATGGACAGCGTCCGGTTCATTGCCTTCGGGTGTTGATAAGAACAGCGCAACCGTCAATTTTGCCATCAACTCCACCGTATCTATGGTGGCAAATTTCCGGGAGAATAACGGCGGTGTAATCGGGACGGACACCTTAATAGTTGAGGCAGAGGACTTGGTGCCCACGCTTGGCACCTGCAATAGCAACAACAATAACAATCCTATGTGCATAGGAACCAATAGCAGCACCGGTGTCACAAACATCGGCTGGATCAACAGCGGGGATAACGCGACTTATAAGGTGAACATTGCAAGGGACGGAGTGTACACCTTAGTGTTCAGAATCGCCAGCAATGGCAACAGCACGTTCGGGGTAACCGTGAACAACGTGAGTTATGGGACAGTAAGCGGCAACACGGGAGACTGGGACGGCTATACCGATGTGACGCTTGGCTATCCCGACATACCGTTAAGCGCCGGCGAAAACACAATTCGGTTAGACTTCCGGTCTGCTGTAAACGTTGACTACTTCATGATAATCGGTGAAACGCAGCAACCACCAACGGCAGTAAGGCATAACGTGCCCAAGGCAGCCGTGCCTGCCGTAACGCTAAGGTCGGGCCAAAAGGGTTTCACCGCAATGCTTCCGGCAACCCACGGCTACACTTCCTACAGGCTTATGGATATACGCGGCAGGGAAGTGAGAAGCGGAAAGATTAGCCAGGGCACAACGGAGTTGCGCTTTGACGGTCTCAATCGCAGTGTTCTGTTTTTGAAACTGGAAGGAAAGGGCAGTCCCCTGGTGCTAAAGGCTGTGGCGTATTGATTATGAAAGGCATGAATTTCAAAACGGCGTTGGCTATTGTGGCGTGTTCAAGCATGCTGTCGCTTGCGGCACTTCCCGAAATAAAGGTAACCACAAAGAACAACGCCGCCATAAATTCATCGACGGCAAACAGGCAAGGCGCCGGCAACTGCCAGTCAACCAATACCTATAGCCACAAATACACGGGTATGTCTGTCACAATCACCGGTCACACTTTTACCGGAACAGCAGATTCAATTCGCGGGCGTGGAAATTCCACATGGGGGCAACCCAAAAAGCCCTACAGAATAAAGTTCGGCGAAAAGCAATCCGTATTCGGACTGCAAAAAAACAAAAGCTGGGCGCTTTTGGCAAATTATTACGACCCTACATTTGCGTTGAACGCGGTTGGATTTGAACTCGGCAAACGCCTTGGGCTTCCCGGCACTCCAAATCATTTCCTTGTGGATTTTTATTTGAATAACGAGTACAAGGGAATTTACCAGATAACGGATTTGGTGCAGGTGAACAAGGGCAGGGTGGATATAGACGAAAAGGAAGGCTGGCTTGTTGAATTTGACTATCACTGCCCAAGCGATGCGGACGAGATTGATTTCAACACCGATTATCCTTCCAATGCCAAGCTGCATTCGTTCATAAAATCGCCGGAAGACTTGCCGAATACAGCCGCTTATAAGTTTGTAAAAGACGAGGTAAACCAGCTCACAACAACTATGTTCAACAAGTCCGGTTTTCCGGAAAACGGCTACCGCGATTTGGTGGATTTGGAAAGCGTAGTAAAATACGTGATGATTCAGCAGTTCATAGACAATTTTGATTTTAACAATAAGGCGGGCGATGCTTCAATAGGAACTGCGCCCGGTTCAAACTTTTTTCATAAGGACAAGGGGAAAAAAATAGTTGCAGGGCCGCTTTGGGACATGGATTTGGCCGCGGGAGTGGAAAAGAATAATTTTCCCAAGCACTACCAAAAAACAGATAATCCCGTAAAACCCAAGCATCCGTTTTATGCGAAGTTTTTTGACGACCCCGTGTTTCTGGCCAAATGGAAAAAAGCATGGGACAAGTACAAAAGCGATTTCCAGAATATGACCAAGGTTATGGATTCCATAGCTACGCACGTAGAAGGCTCGGTTGTAAAGAATTTTGCGCTTCAAACGAGCAGTGGCGGCAACCCTTGGGGGGGTGGGGGCGGGTGCTTTATGATGTGCCCGGATGCACCGGCAACCGTGCAGGCATATAAGGATGAAGTCGGGAAATTGAAAACCTGGTGGAACAGCAGGATTAATAATTTTAGCCAGCAGATAACCGCCATGAACATAGACACCAGCAAGGATATTGAAGAATCCAAACCTTCATCGTCTTCAAGCAGGCCATCATCTTCATCAAGCAGGCTGTCTTCATCGTCCAGGCAATCTTCTTCAAGCAGGTCAATAACGCCTGTAATTGAGTATTCGCAAGCGCATAAACCAGGAATGTTTATCCGCGGCAAAAATATAGACATCTATACTCAGGAATTTTCTAACGTGAAATTATCCGTTTTTGATTTAAGAGGAAAGATGCTTTTTGGCGGTAGCATAGGCGAGGGCACTCATATTTCTTGGAATTCCGGGCATTTGGGAACCAAGGTATTTATAGCTGTAGTGGAAGCGAGCGGTGCGAGCGGCAAAACATACAGGTTTACCGGAAAAATTTTGCCTTCGGGGACAAGCCAATGATACGCAGAACAATAATGCTCCCCGTTATAGTCATGTACGCTACGGTTGCGCTTGCGCAGTTGCCTGTGGTCAAAATCACAACGGACAGCCCCGCGCCGTCAAGTGCCCAGTCAAACTACAATCTGAATTCCTGCGCGAATGCCAAAGCCGCCGCCTCCAATTTTGTTGCCCCTCTACAAGAATACAAGGGCTTGACGGGGTTTACGATTACCGGNGCGGAAGATTCGCGTATGAACATAACAGCAAACGCAGCCACAAAAGNCGATTCCATAAGGATACGCGGAAACTCCACATCGTTTATGGTACCGGCAAACAACGATGCTGCAAAATCTTACAGGGTGAANTTCGGCAGCAGGCGAGGTCTTTTTGGCATGAAGGAGTCCAAAAGCTGGGCGCTTTTAGCNAATTTTTACGACCCAACCCAGATGCTCAGCGTTATAGGTTTTGAACTTGGCAAACGCATGGGGCTTGATAACTCGTTGCCCTACGAATTTGTAAAATTGAATTATAACGGCAAGGATATTGGGGTTTATGTGCTTACACCGCAGGTATCGGGCACAGGCCGCGCAAGCAACAGCGGCGTATATCTTGAAGAGGACAACGGCGGCTGGCTGGCGGAATTTACCCACTGGGGGCCAGGCGATGAGGAAGACTGCAAAAGGTTTTATCTCCCGCCACGCTTGAGCGGCGGTACTTCTTACAAATATGTTTTAAACGTGAAAATAAGAACGCCGGAACTTGACGAGTTGCCTTTGAAAAACGGCCAGCCGGATTTAACGGGGTTTGATTATGTTAAAAACGACATCAACGCATTTGTGAATAAATTAAATGATAACGGATTCCCGAACAACGGCTACCGCGACCTTATAGACCTTCAGGGATGGGCGGTATATACATTGATAAACCTGTTTATGGATAACAGGGATTGGAACACGGCAGGCGATCAGGGCGGTTTAGGTTCCAATTTCTTTTACAAGGTAAACGGTTCCGGCAAGATAAAGGCGGGGCCGCTTTGGGACCTTGACTTGGCAGCAGGTTCGCCAGGGGTTATGGGGGGATCATTTTTCTCAAACTCGTCATTAACAAGGAACATGGCACCCAGCCACGCATTCTACCAAAAACTGTGGAGCGACAAATCNGGATTCCTGCCCTGTTACGTAGAGGCATGGAACACNCATANGGCCATGATTAAGGCAATGGGGGAGAGCAACGGTTTTATTGACCAGTTGATGAATAAGATAGCCCCCAGCGTGAATGGAAATTATGCCATGAGCGGTTCTGGCGGCGGCTTTGGTGCTACCGGTACAACGTACACCGAAGATTCATACAAAACCTTTGTCGGGAAGATGAAGACCTGGTGGAATACCCGTTATACCAACTTTGATAATGAGGTGAAAAAACTCAGCGTTACCGGTACTTGCCCGTCCGCATCTCCTTCCAGCAGTTCCTCCGCCCGTTCCTCCAGCTCTGCCGCTCGTTCTTCAAGTTCCGTTGTTGTTTCCAGCAGTTCCAGTGGTACCACTCCCATTGTTCAAAATCCTTTGCCTGTTACCCGCTCCGAACTCCCAATCTATTATACGATAAAGGGAGAACCGGTGGGCAGCACAAGGCCTGCAAAGCCGGGAGTTTATCTGGTTAAGCAGGGAAATTCGGTTAAGAAAATCGTAGTGAAGTGACATCAACGATACGCCTTTAACCCCGTTGCATCAACCTCAATGCCATTGCCCACCTGCCGTACTATGCCAACGCCGTATTTCCTTGCTTCTTCCAAAACGGCCTTGTCAAAGGAGAAGCCTGCTATGCCTAGATAGACATCGTAATCTTTATACATGGAAAAGCATTTGCGGAATTTGTTTACCCTTTCTTCTGCAAGTTTTTTTACGAAATTGGGGCGGATTCGGTTTTT
>JGI24698J34947_10000570_pt1 | contig 17571 bp, 16 predicted proteins | sample TergutMp193P3_FD_34947 | JGI IMG/M metagenome (IMG submission 34947) | reverse complement strand
TTTTCCAACTTTGCTGTTAATTTCACAGATATAAATATCTGGTGCGGAAATACCGATATATAACGCAGGCATAAAATTCGGCATAAAAAATAATGTGCCTGCAAGTGGTTTAAGATTGCACGTAGTTTCTGCGTGTGCGGCGTAACTCTTTATCCAGTAAAGAATTATGTGGTTTTGGATGTGAATAAGTGGCGGGAATGGCTTGACTCGCTTTTCGTTGCGGATCTGCAGGTCGCACGTTCAAATCGTGTCAGCCTCAAACTGAAGAAAATCTGTCCCCGGTGAAAACCGCCGCAAAACTAGTACTCTGGAACCGCTAAACATTTACAAATGCTACACTGTAAATTATAGGAAAAAATGCTGTGTAAAATGGGTATAGTCAGTAATTTATGGCATTAATCCACAAATAAAGCAAAAACCAATTTTCATTTATGTAAAGATATTGATGTTCCAGAGTACTAGTGTCCTGTAATATTCGGTTACCATAATCACAAAGTGCACAAATCAATCCGTACTTTCAAAATATCGACTTTTCCCGTATAATGAACTTAAATGCAGTTTCGCTCTACAAAGTCAAACTTTCCCCTCGTTTCGTACAAGGACGCTGTACTTCGCTGTCTGCCCAATGACGGCGGTCTTTATGTTCCCGACAAGGTTGCGGATATCCGGCGCCTTTTAATGCAAATAGATGAAAAGGCAAGTTTCAACGATATGGTGGCAATTGTCGCGCCGTCGCTTTTGGAAGGGGGGCTTAACCCCGCCGCCGCTTCAAGAGTCGCGGCAAGCGCCTACAATTTTGAGCCTGAATTGATCAGGCTAGACAACAGTTTTTCCCTGCTCAACCTGTACAACGGACCGACAGGAATTTTCAAGGATTTTGGCATTGCGTTTTTGTCCGCAATACTTGAAGAATTCATTAATAAAGGCGAACAGGCAATGATCCTCTCCGCCGCGAGGGCCGATACCGCTGTCAGCATGGCTCATGCCTTTAGCGGGAGAAAGGGTATCTCTCTGGTTCTGCTGTACCCGTCGGGGCAAATTCGCGGTCTCGATCCTTCGGTTTTTGTGCAAAACGGAGGGAACATCATTCCAATTCAGGTAAAGGGGACATTCGATGATTGTCAGCGTCTTGTTGTCGAGACAATAAACGACAGGAAATTTTCAGAACGGTACAATGTAACGAGCGCCAATACGATAAATGCCGGAAGGCTTCTGCCGCAGGTTTTTTATTATCTCTACGCGTTTGTTCAGCTTAAAAACAATATCAGCGGAGATTTGATCTTCAGCGTGCCTTCGGGTAATTTCGGCAACCTTATTGCCGGCCTCTATGCGTGGAAATTCGGTATGCCTGTGAACGGGTTTATTGCCGCCATGAATGTAAACAACGCTTTCGGCGATTATATACTTGGCAAGCCGTTTGTTCCCAAGCCGCTTGTCTGTACCAACTCTCCAGCTCTGGATGTGAGCGTTCCCCTAAACTATGAACGCCTGGCTTCTTTTTATGACGAAGCCCCTGCCGTTATGCGCAACATGGTTTATCCCGCTTCGATTAACGATGATCTGACTTTGCAGACAATGGAAGCGGTCTACAAGAAATACAAGGCTCATATTGATCCTAACACCGCTGTTGCCTTTGCGGCGGCGCGGAAAATTACCGCCGGGAATGAATGGAATGGCAATACTCACACAGTCGTTCTTGCTACCGGACATCCGGCAAGGGAAGCAAATCTGGCGGGGGAAGCCGCAGGGCGATCCATTAATATACCCGAATCAATTTTGGCGTTGAAAAAAAGATGCGATCCTATCGCGATTATTTCCCCGCAGTTGGAGGCTTTTGAAAGCGCGATTGCGAGTTGTTTTTAAAAGGAAAGGACAATGAGAAAAATATTTGGTTTATTAACAGTTTTATTTTTACTGCTGCCTTCGGTTTTTTCCACGGCGCAGGAAGATGATGCCGATACACTGGAAGAATCGTACCAGGAGGAGCCGGTAACGGAAAGCGGCGCTGAGGCGGAGGTTGAAGAAATTTGGGCGGATGCCGTTTCATCCGCCAGTCATGCCAAGATAAGACTGAACTTTATCGAAAGGCTTGGAATTGCCCTGGCAATAATCGCAGTCCAGATATTGTTATTCAGGCTTGTCTGGTACCTGTTCAGGCGGCTGAATGTTAAGCTTGAACAAGACGGCAAGGATAAAATAAAACCTCTTACAATAAAAAAATTCAAGCTTCTTTCGGCAAAGCAGATCATAAATATAATAGAAGATTTTTTTAAGATACTGAAATATGTGATCATCGGCGTTCAACTTTTTCTTACTATACCCATTGTGTTCAGCTTTTTTTCCGCTACAAAAAACCTTGCGTCTACCTTATTCGGCTATATACTGAATCCGTTAAAAAATATCGCAATCGGCACTATCAGATATATTCCCAACCTGTTTACAATAATCGTCATTGTTATTGTTACCCGTTATGTGCTGCGGGGGATTAAATTTTTAGCTCTCCAGATTGAAAAAGGGAAACTTGTAATACCCGGTTTTTATGCGGATTGGGCTGAACCTACCTTAAAAATTTTGCAGGTACTTCTTTGGGCTTTTACCGTTGCGATTGTATATCCCTATCTGCCGGGTTCGGACTCAAGGGCTTTCCAGGGGGTTTCGGTTTTTGTCGGTATCATTTTCTCACTGGGGTCTTCTACTGCCATCGGCAACCTGGTCGCGGGTTTTGTTATTACCTATATGCGTCCGTTTAAAATTGGCGACCGTGTTCAAATAAAGGAAATAACAGGATTTGTGGTAGAAAAAAATTTGATGGTGGTAAGGCTTAAAACGCATAAAAATGAATATGTGACGTTTCCCAATTTAATGATTCTCAGTTCAAATATTATTAACTACAATACATCTTCAGATGAAGATGAGGAAGGTTTGATTATTTTTGCCGAAATTACCTTTGGCTACTCAACGCCCTGGCAGACGGTTCACGATATTTTAATTAATGCCGCTCTTGCCACTGACCATATTCAGAAAAAACCAAAGCCCTTTGTGCTTCAGACAAAGTTGGATGATTTTTACGCCTGCTATCAAATAAACTGTTATACGAAGGATGTCAGCAAGGTCCCGGCTATATACACCATGCTGTATGAAAACATCCAAAACGGTTTCCGCGAAGCCGATCTCGACATGACAGCCGCTCATTACAGGGTTATCACAAACGGTAAATAAATAGAGTTGTTCGGAAACTTCAGTTTCTGAACAAGTCCAATAGAGGTGTTGTAACTGGGAATTTTTCGTACTATAATGTAACTAAGAGAGAGAAATTTTGAAAAAGTTATGTTTTTTGTTGATACTGTACGTTTGTTTAATCGCGGGGTGCCAGAGTCCGCCTGGGCAGAAGCAGGCTCAAGATGCGCCGAAATCACCGGGATTAACGGACACGGACAGGCATGATTTTGCGGAAGCGCGTCCACGGGTTCTTGACCGGGACGAACTTACCGTGGTTTTTTCCAAGAATGACGTTGAACTTGATTTCCGCAAATCTTATCTGGCAAGCGAGGCGCAGCTTTTCACGGCTATTTACGAAGGGCTTTTTTCCTACCATCCGTTTACTTTGGAGCCTGTTCCTGCGGCTGCGGAAAAATGGGAACTTTCCGAAGACAAGAAGCAGTGGACTTTTACCATCCGGCAGAGTGCGCGTTTTTGGAACGGCGATCCCGTAAGGGCGGAAGATTTCCGCGCCGCATGGATTTCGCTCCTGGAACCACGGCGGGGATCTCCTTATTCAAGTTTGTTCGATATTATCGAAGGCGCACGCGATTTTCGAGGCGGCGTTGAGAAAAACCCCGAAAAAGTGGGCATTATCGCTGCCGATGCAAAAACACTCGTGGTAAAACTCAATTCGCCCGCGTCGTTTTTTCCGGCAATGTTATGCCATCATTCTTTCAGCCCGATTCATCCTTCAATGCTGAACAAGTCTTCGTGGTCTACAACTAAAGCATCGGCAAACTGGACGCCGCCTGTTTCCAACGGCCCGTTTCGCATCGACACTATGGATGACGGCAGTATCGTCCTGTTGAAAGACGATCGCTATTGGGATCAAAGACGGGTTTCCCTCAGCAAAATTATCGTCAAATTTACCGAGACCGCGGACGAGGCGTCCAATCTCTGGAATTCCGGCGAGGCCCGCTGGATTTCAGGCGATGTAAACATTGAAACTCTGACCGACCGTTCAGGCATTCAGGTGAATGTCATGTTTGCCACTCATTATTACTATATCCGCTGTGCTGACAAACCCTGGAACGATCACAGAATACGCCGCGCCATGGCTCTTGTCTTGCCGTGGGAAGAGATTCGCGGAAGCCATTCCCTGCCTGCCGAAACTTTGATTTTTCCCATAACAGGTTATCCAAAAGTTGAGGGAATAACCGAAGCAAACTATGAAGAAGCTGAAAAACTCATGACTGAAGCCGGCTATTCTGGCGGCGCGGGTATGCCTGATCTTGTTATCCGCCTGACACCTTCGCGGGAAGCGGCGCGTATCGGCAGCCTTATGGCAGGCGCATGGAAAGAAAATCTGGGACTCAATGTCCGCGTTGAGATTATTCCCTACGAACGATATTTTCAGTCTATGAAAGAAAGCGGCTATATCATCGGCTCTTCAACATGGATTGGAGATTTTGCCGACCCTTACACATTCCTACAGATGTGGCGGCGCGATTCAAATTTAAACGACGCGCATTATGACGATGCCGACTATGAAGCGTTAATTGAAAAATCCATGCTGGAAGAGGGAGATGCCCGTCTTGCCACTCTCGCAAATGCGGAGAAACTTTTGCTGGACAGGGGAACAGTACTGCCCATTTCATACAGTCCGGCTCTTAACATTGTGGATACAGGCGAACTGGAAGGATGGTATCCCAACGCTCTTGATATTCATCCTTTTAAATACATATCTTTTAAAATTTTCCGCACCATGCCAGGAGTTGCGTTGGCAAAATGATACGCACGGGCCTTGGGTATGATCTGCACCGTTTAAAAAAAAGGCGGCGCTTCCTTTTGGGCGGCATTGAGATTCCCGCATTAAGGGGAGAGCTGGGTCACTCAGACGGAGACGCGCTTGCCCATGCCGTATGCGACGCAATTCTCGGCGCTTCAGGACTGGGAGATATTGGCGAACTGTTTCCGCCTTCCGATCCCGCATGGAAAGACGCGGATTCAATGCTGCTTTTGCGTAACGCATTTGCGCGGGTAAAACAGGCGGGCTGGCAGATTGTCAATCTTGACTGCGTGGTAATCTGCGAGAAACCAAGGGTGCTTCCCTACCGGGACGTTATCCGCAACTCGCTTGCCGAAGCTCTGGAAGTTCCGGTTGAAAGGGTCTTTCTCAAGGGCAAGACCACGGAAGGTTTGGGACAGGCAGGCAAGGCAGTAGAAGTCATAGCCTTATGTCTGTTGGAAAAGCCATGAAGCCAAAATGGGACGCGATTTTCAACGCTCTTGAAAAATGGCGCGAAGGCCTTTCCGCCCAAGACCCTTCTGTGAACACTGTGGCTGAACATTACCGCCGCGATCCGTGGGCGGTACTTGTCTCCACCATTTTAAGTTTGCGTACCAAGGACGAAGTAACTCTTGCCGCTTCCGGTCGTCTGCTTGAAAAAGCGCCAACCCCTGAGAAACTGAACATAATGAAGGAAGAAACTATCGCAAAACTGATCTATCCTGCCGGTTTTTACCGGAACAAAGCAGCCTCCTTAAAAAAAATCGCCGCCATACTGCTTGCGCAATACGGAGGCAAAGTACCCACGTCAATGGACGCCCTGCTTGCCCTGCCGGGTGTTGGCAGAAAAACCGCCAACCTCGTGCTGACAGAAGCCTTCGACCTCGACGGTTTGTGCGTGGATATTCATGTTCACCGTATTTCAAACAGGTGCGGATGGCTCTCAAGCAAAAGTCCCGAAGAAACCGAAATGACCTTGAGGGAAATCCTCCCCAAAAAATACTGGAAACGGATCAATTACCTGCTTGTCCTTTACGGACAAAAACTCTGCCGCCCCGTCAGCCCATTCTGTTCCCGCTGCGTACTTGAAAAACACTGCGCCCGCTGCGGTGTGGAACGATCCAGGTAATAGTAATTGCGTTCCCTGTTTCTGTATGCTACAATTTTACAGATACTGTTTTACAGATACTGTTATAGGGAGGTTTTCCATGAGCAAGAAACTCAAAGTTGGTATTATTGGCTGCGGCGGAATTGGCAGGCAAAAACATCTGCCGGCGCTTACGGGAATCAAGGAAGCGGAAGTAACGGCTTTTTGCGACATTATTCCCGAAAAGGCGGAAAATCTTTGTAAGCAATTTGGCGCCGAAGGGGCCAAGGTATATACGGACTACAAGGAACTGTTAAAAGACGAATCCATCGAAGTTGTGCATGTCTGCACGCCCAACCGTTCCCATTCCCCAATCACGGTAGATTCTCTGGAAGCGGGCAAGCACGTTATGTGCGAAAAACCCATGGCGATAAGTTTTTCGGAAGCGAAAAAAATGACGGATGCCGCAAAAAAAACCGGCAAACTTTTGACCATAGGTTACCAGTACCGCTGTATGCCCGCGCCGCTGTACCTGAAAAAAATTTGCGAGCGCGGCGATTTGGGAGAGATTTATTTCGCGAAAGCCCACGCGCTGCGGCGCAGGGGCGTTCCTACCTGGGGAGTTTTCCTCAATGAAAAAGAACAGGGCGGCGGGCCGCTCATCGATATCGGTACTCACGCCCTTGATATGACTCTGTGGATGATGAACAACTACAAGCCCAAATCCGTTGTAGGCAGCGTTTACAAGAAACTCGGCGGCAAGCCCGACTGCGGCAATGTTTTCGGCCCCTGGGACCCAAAGGAATACACCATAGAAGACTCAGCCTTCGGTTTTATTACAATGGAAAACGGCGCTACCATCGTTCTGGAAGCCAGTTGGGCGCTTAATACCCTGGATGTGGGCGAAGGTATCTGCACCCTTTGCGGCACAAAGGCGGGGGCGGATATGAAGGACGGCCTGCGTATCAATTCCGATGACCTTGGCAAAGTTACCGTAACCAAACCCGATCTTTCCGTAGGCGGCGTACAGTTCTATCAGGGCGCTTCCATGGAGCCAAAGGACATTGAGTGCCGAAACTGGTACGACGCTGTTTTGTATGGCGCCGAACTGCGTGTAAAACCGGAGCAGGCAATGGTAGTAACGCAGATACTGGAGGCTATTTACGAATCTGCCCGTATTGGCAAACAGGTAAATTTTTAATCAACAAGGAAGATTGATATGAAACTAATCGAAGAATTTTCAATACAGCTTTATTCAGTACGCGATGTCATGGAAAATGACTATACCGGTACGCTGAAAAAACTTGCACAGATGGGCTATACCGGCGTAGAATTTGCCGGTTACGGCGGATTATCCGCACAGGAAATGAAACGGGTACTGGCTGACAACAACCTTAAGCCCATCGGCAGCCATATCAGTATTGAGCGGCTTACAAAATATCTTGACGAAGAAATCGCGTACCACAAAGTCCTGGGTACTGAATACCTGATCTGCCCCTACTATAACATGAAGACTAGGGAAGACGCTCTGGAACTTGCGGAAATTCTGAAGCCCGTCATTATTAAAATAAAAGCCGCCGGTTTTAAATTCGCCTATCATAACCACGCGCACGAATTTGCTGAAAGCGGCGGGGAGTATCTTCTGGATATCCTTTTTAAAAACCTTCCGCCGGAATCTGTTATGGAACTGGACGCTTTCTGGGCTGCCCACGCCGGCNTTGAACCATTGGCTTACATGGAAAAAAACAAAGACAGGTTAAAACTTCTCCATGTTAAACAAATCGACAATGACAAAAATTGTGTGGATCTTAATCAGGGTGTTTTGGATTACAAAAACATTATCGCCAGGGCAAAGACCCTGGGGGTGGAGCATTTCATTCTTGAACAGGAAAAATTTGCGGTATCCTCAATGGTTAGCGTAAAGAACGATATTGATTATATTATGAGCATGGAGGGATAAGATGAAACTTGGCGTAATGACCGTACTGTTGAAACAAAGACCGGTGGAGGAAGCTTTCCGCTACCTGTCGTCTCTTAAAGTGCAGACTGTCGAGATTGGGACAGGCGGGTCTCCGGGCACTGAGCACCTCGATCCCAAGATTTTTCTGGCGGACCCGGGAGCAGCCGCAGCTTACAAAGAAATGCTGAAACGGTACAACCTGGAAATCAGCGCGTTGAGTACGCACTCAAACCACGTCCATCCGCAAAAGGAAATCGCGGACAAGGCCCATTCGGATTTTATCAATGCCTGCAAAGTAGCGGAAAAACTCAATGTAGATACCGTTGTTACTTTTTCAGGCTGCCCCGGCGACTATTCCGGCGCAAAATATCCCAACTGGGTTATCTGCTCCTGGCCGGGTGATTTTCAAACAATACTTGAATACCAGTGGAATGAAGTGTTGATTCCGTACTGGCAGTCCGCCGTGAAGGAAGCCGCCAATTACGGCGTTACGAGAATAGCTCTGGAAATGCACCCGGGGTTTTGCGTCTACAATACAAGTACGCTGCTGAAGCTGAGGGCTGCCGTTGGCGGCGCAATAGGCGCCAATTTTGATCCCAGCCACCTGTTCTGGCAGGGCATTAAACCCAGCGAAGCAATCAAGGCGCTCAAGGGCGCTGTCTACCACTTCCACGCAAAGGACACAAAACTTAATATGACAAATATCCATGTCAACGGCGTACTGGATACCAGCCGCTACGAAAACATACTGGACCGAAGCTGGGTATTCCGTACCGTCGGCTATGGGCATGACTATGCCGAATGGAGGGACATTATCTCTACTTTGGCGGCAACCGGCTATGACCGCTCCATCAGCATTGAGCATGAGGACAGGCTCATGAGCGTCAGAGAAGGGCTGGAGCGGGCTGTGTCTTTCTTGCAGCAATTGATCATTCAGGAAAACCCAGGCGAGGCGTGGTGGGCATAGTGTCTTGTGTATATTACAGGACACTAAACACTGCCAGCTACCTTGTTTCTGCCGGTCTCCTTTGCGGCATAAAGCGCCTTATCGGCACTGGAAATAAAAGCGTTAATTGAACTGTCCTGTACGGGTACAATTGAATTGACGCCAATGCTTACAGTAACGCCAATGATTTTACCGTCATCAAGGGTAATCTTTGTATTTTCAATGTCGGCGCGTATCTTTTCGGCAACGTCCAGCGCACCGTCTATAGATGTGTTTGGGAGCAAAACAATAAATTCTTCGCCCCCCCAGCGGGCGGCAAAATCTCCAGGACGCCTGAACGAGAGTGGAAAAATACTTGCGACTTTTTGCAGGACAATATCGCCCTGCTGATGTCCGTGTGTATCGTTTATGTTTTTAAATTCGTCCATGTCTATAATCAAAAGGCTTATTGGCGTTTGTTCCCTAATTGCCTGCTTCCATTCCATGTTCAGCCGGTCATCGAAACTTCGCCTGTTTGGAATATTTGTCAGCTGATCAATCATGCTCAAGTGTTCAATGGTACGCATTTGATTGATAATTTGAATCTGATTGCGTACCCTTAATTTTACAATCTTGGCGCTTAAAGGTTTGGTGATATAATCCGCAGCGTCAAGAGACAGGCCCTTTTCCTCGTCATCATCGCTGCTCAGGCCCGTAATGAAAATAACGGGTATCTTTTTTATTTTTTCACATTTTTTTATCTCGGAAAGCGTCTCATAACCGTCCATTTCGGGCATAAGAATATCCAGCAGGATAAGATCCGGCGTATATTCTTTAGCTTTCTCAATGGCGCTTATTCCGTTTGTTGCCGTGTAAATCGTGTAACTCGAACCCAGTATGTTAGTTAAAACTTTGAGGTTCATGTTTTCATCGTCAACAATAAGCAGCGTGTTCTTTTTTTCTACGTTCATAACCTTAATCCATCCTTTCCTTCTTTGCCTATTATTATCTCCCAATTTCAGCTAATTAGGCAAGTACAAAAGCGCGGATTCCTGAGGTTTCTGCGGCTACCTCTTTTCGTGCATAGAAATACCCGCTACAATTTCAAGAGACAGTATCAAGCACATTTTCGTATAACTTTCCGGTTACATATTTATGAATTATGCCGGCAACCAATGTTTGATACGGTATTCCTTCTTCTACCGCCTTTAATTTAATACCGTCCAGATCATTTTTGGTAAGGCGAATGTTTATGCGCTGATCTTTGGTCAATGTATTTGCCGCTGTTTTGGACAAAATGGTTTTCCAGTCTTCAAGATTTTCAGACGGTTTCCAATCATCATTTTCGAGCGATTCAATGAGTTTCTGTTCCTCGCTGTTTAAATAATTTGTTTTTTTCATTTCTTGCTCCTTAAATATTTATTCGTATATTTATGGCTTGGATAAATAGTTTTTAAGTGACATTCCTCCCCTGAAACCGAAATAAAAGCTGGAACAACATACACGTAATTATTCATTTCAACCATAATGAATATTTGTCCCTTATATTTTTTCTGGTTTGGATGCTCCATTATATCTACAATTTGCTTGTTTTCAATTGCTAAAACAATCTGTTCAAATGAGATTTTTCGATTCTGTTTGAGTATCTTATTTTTTTCTTCTTTCCACACAAACCTCATTATCAAAGCGTAGAACATTGTGTGCCGTTTGTCAACATAATAACGCTATTCTACACAATCTTCCGTTCAGACGCGATACGAATTGCGTCTGCAAGGTTTTCCGCGCCAAGTTTCATATAAATGCTGTTGATCAGCATCTTTACAGTGTTTATCGAAAGATCGCGGCTGGCGGCAATTTCCGTACGCGAAAGACCGTGGGAAAGATCGGTGAGGATTTCTCTTTCCCTGGGAGAAACGACAATACTGTCTGTTATACTGTTAGCCTGCCTGTATTTCGTGACGACATGCGCCACGCGTTTCGCGTAAGACGCGGACTTGCGGTTGATACCTTCCAGCCAGGGTTTGGGAATACTGCCATCTTTATTCTTGAGTGCGAAAGATGTCAATGTGCGCATATCCTTGCCAATTTCAATAAAGGGCATCGCAATATCATTAGGCGACGCCGTTTTGTATGCGTCTTCAAGTACGGAATAGGCTTTTTCCCTGTTTTTCATTTTGTAGTGTATACAGGCTTCCATCGCCAGCATTTCTACCCGTCCATACAAAATGGCTTCCCGTTTCTTTTGTTCCTCCATGTAAGCAAGCAGGGGAGGATAATTCTTTATCAGATAGCAATAACGCGCTTTTGCCTGATTCCCGAAGTTTTCAATAAAAGAAGCATGACCGTAGGGCGTAAACTTATCCTTCAGCCAGTCAGGAACCTTTTCAGGATGAGAGAGGATACAGTAGTACCAGGCATAAGCAATGTCATAGGTTATGAAGCGGAGAGTGTATTCGTTTTCGTTCAGTTGGTTTTTCATTTCATTTAACGCCTGTTCCATCTTTGTGTAATTTCCCTGTAAAACGGCAATTCGTAAAGTGTAGAATAACGCCCGGTGGACAATTTCAAACTGTTTGCGTTCCCTTGCCTGTTCCATAGCGCGGACGATAAAAGGTTCCGCGCCGCGAATGTTGTCCTGGTAAAACATCAATTCGCCTCGGGCTAAATCACCCATGCCTGTCATCGCGCCATTGAAACAATGCGAAACATGGTACACTGCGCGGGTTATCGCCTCAATATATTCCTGCGGCGCACCCTTCCTTGCGGCTCCCGCCATGCTTATCCACGGACCGGCTGGATAGTTTGCCAACTGTCCCGGATCAATGGGAAATTTGGACAGACATTCGTCAAATTTGGCGTCATATACGTCAAAATCGTAAATGTCATCTACTGTACACATCAGCGAACGCAAAATACCCCAGCAATAGTAAATGCCTCCCAGCGTATGGTTTCGCAGAGGATCATCTTCCGGCATTCGCATATATTTCGTCTCATAAAATTCCGCCAGCCTGCACGCTTCCTGCCATAATCCAAGGCACATAACGGTACGTACATGCATTACAGCCAAAAAATCCACCCTGTCAAACGCCTCCTGCGGTATCTTGTCAAAAATCCCCGCCGCGTATTGCGCAATGTCCTGCGGAATCTGCGTCGGCAGCTCAAAAAAAATGGAAACTATCATTTTGTAATCTCCGGTTTTTTCATAATATGCCAGCGCGTCAATTTTAAAACCATTCTTGTTACACCAGTCTCCGGCAATGGCGTAAGTTTCACGTTTTTGTTCTTCCGGTAGAAGTTCCTGTTTTCCCCTTAAGAATTCCAAAAACAAATGGTGAATCAAATAGGCGTTAATATAGTCGTCGCGGCGCATATAGTCGTTCTGCCGTTCCATATCATAGATTAACTCTTCGTCTCCGCCTGCCAAGAGCGAAATCAGGTCAACCGACAGATGATCGATCAGCGAAAGGCGCACTAGGAAGTTCTGCAGCCGCCCGGAAAACCCGTCCCAAATTTCCATTTCCATATACCGGAAGATATTTGTTTTCATTGCGTTACGCAAATAGCCTTCGTAGCCCGGCGCTTTTTTATACGAGTGCGCGATAAGGTTGATCGCGAATACCCAGCCCCCGGTATCATTCATGATTCCGCGAAGGCTGTCCGGCGTAAGAGAAACGCCCTGTCCGCGGAAATACTGGGCAAGTTCGCTTTCCGTAAAACGCAGTTCTTCCTCGCTTACGTTAAATATACTGTCGTTTGAAATATAGGCGGCAATATTAATCCGGGGAGTGGAACGTGAAATCAAAAACGGCGTTGTTCCGACCGGCATACTGCGGAAAGATTCTTCCACAAAACGAATTACGGCGGGGTTTTCAATAAGATGAAAATCGTCCAATACCATTATACGCCGTTTTGCATCAATGAGCTTTCGTACCAGAGTACTGTACTGATTCAATTTTTCCGCAGTGTCGGGAAAGCCTAACTTTTGGATTGCCTCCGCGAATGATTTGTTAACCTTTGATATGCTGTGGGTGTAATTTTCCCAGAAACGCCCTCCGACATTGTCCCTTTCTGAAAGCTGGACCCATACCGTAGTTGCCTGATACTCCTGCACAAAGTCATGAACCGCGCTAGTCTTTCCGTAACCCGCACCGGCGCATACCATGATCAATGGATATTTTATCGCTTCCGTGAATAACTGATTCAGGCGTGAACGTTTAAAATGAAAGACAGTGTATGGATTATGATTTGCCTGCTGCATGGCTTCCATACTAATTTCTCCTAATTATTAATAGACTAAAAGCATAGTATGTTACGAATTTGATAAAACTGTCAACATTTATCATAATTCTAGGCTCATAATAATTAAAAATGTGTTTTTTGAAGGAAAATCGCTGTATGTTGAAGCTACCCTTATGCCAATCTCTGCGGCAATATCGCACATTGATACAAGGCCGCAACCCCTGTTAGAAAACAACATGATGGCGGCGGTCATGAATTTATCCCCTGTTTTAGATAATTTCGTTTTTTATGACCTTCTTTAGAAATGCTAACTAACAAACGTTGGTTTGTCAAGAGGTATTAGGCTATTTAAATCTATAAAAATAAGCCCCGGCACTCAAGATAAAACCTTTTTTCGCAAGAATGACCCATAGAAAAACTTTTCCGGGGCAAGGGGCCAAGACGGGCTACTGTTTCAAAGAGACCCGCCTTTTGAACAGGAGGCAGCAAGATACCCGCCGCCCGGCAGCCGGCATCGCAGATGCAATCCGCCGCCAGACGGAACAGTTCTTCCTCATCGTGGATATAGTCAATTAACTGGGGGTTATCTCCCGCGTACCTGTCCAGAAGCGGCTGTAGGCAGGCAGTGGCAATTCCGGCGGCGGAGGTTTCAATCAGCGCATACCGGTCCTCTGAAATGACGCCGAAACAATTTGCGGCAGACGGCTGTGCGCAGAGACTGGCAAGTTCTTCCGCGTCTTTCACAGGGCGGCAGGAAAAATCAGGCAACTGCGAAAGTATGGAGACAGCCTCATCAAAACCTATGCCAAAAACAAGGCGGTGTATGGGTTCAAACTGAATTGCCGGATCGTAGATGTTTTCGATCTCCGCCAATGCGTAACGGCAGGGATGGACTGGCAGTCCGTCTGAGGAGCGGGACGCCTTATACTCCTCCCAAATGCCCTTGGCGGCTGCCAGCGAATGGTTGCCGTCGCCTACCGCAAAGAGGAACGGCTGACCGGTATCGGCATAACGGCGGGCAGAGCGGCGGTAAAGATCATCAAGTTTTTCCGCAATGAAGGATAGGTCGCCTTCTGTGTCCAGAAACCAGCCGCTTACACAGCCTGAGTCCATCATCAACGGCGTATCGTAAACAGGGGCGGCTTTTTTTGCCCGCTCACCAATAGCAGGTAACAGGCTGTCCGTCTCGTCATCAATGAGCAGCAGAACGTGGGGAAGTTCCAGCGGCGCACCTCGGCGAATATCCATTCTGGGAGGCAGCCGCTCTGCCACAGTCCCCTCGGTACAGCGAATCAGCGGTCGTGCGCCGCTCTTCCAGTCGTACTGCTCCAGATCAACTGCCGCAATCAGGCCCCGGCGTTTTTTTTGAAAGGGCGTATCCCTCTCAATATAAATAAACCCCTGCCCCGGCTCTCCAAAAATTCCCTCTTGCAGGTAACGTTTCATAGTTGAATGAATGTCAGCGATTCTTTGCGCCGCGTCCCCGTCAGACAAAAACACTTCGGGAAAGATCAAATTCAAAGTTGAAGGCGCACCGGCGGCGGCAGCTTTTACCCTTTCCCAATAATCCCGGTCCTGCGTAAACTGATCGCAGGCAATAACCGGCCACTTTTCCAGATTGGCGCCATGAGGCAGCAGTATTGACGGAATCTCAACACCCAGTGAATTTAGTTTTTGGCGGCAGTTGTTCATTAGGTTTATTTTAGCGGAAAAAATTTTCTTATGCCATATCACAGGAATGTGGTTAAGAAAAAATATCAAATTCTGTATAATTAGCAGTAAAATGATGAGCCTCTACAACCCCTGCAATCTCTGTCCCCGGTCCTGCGGCTTAAACCGCCTCTCAGGAGAGACAGGCTTTTGCGGGGAAAGCGCAAGTTTGCGGATTGCCGCCGCAGTCCTGCACCGGGGAGAGGAGCCGCCCCTTGTAGGGACAGGCGGTTCGGGGACAATTTTTGTCAGCGGGTGCAATCTTGGCTGTGTTTTTTGCCAGAATTATCAGATTTCGCGGAGAGAGGGAGGCATGGCAAGTTTGGGAAAGGAAGTTTCCGCTGAAACTTTTGCCGAAATTTGCGTGAAGCTGAGGGACAGGGGCGCGGAAAATATCAACATTGTAACAGGCAGCCACGCAATTCCATGTCTTGTTCAGGGGATTGCTGCCGCAAAAAAAGAAGGTCTGCAAATTCCGGTACTCTGGAATTCTTCCGCCTACGAGAGTACAGATGCGCTGGAATTGTTAAGGGAGCATATTGATATTTATCTGCCGGATTTAAAAACACTGGACGGCGGAATAGCGGCGAAATTTTTTAACGCTCCCAATTATCCGGCTGTCGCGGCGGCGGCAATTCTTAAAATGATCGATATGGCGCGTGGAAAAGTTATTATCCGCCACTTGATTTTACCCGGCTATCTTGAATCGACCCGTTCGGTTTTACGCTGGTTTGCTGAAAATGCAAAGGGACGCGCACAGCTTTCGCTGATGACGCAATACACTCCAATTCCAAACAGGGAGCAGACAGCGCCGAAGCGGTATTTAAGAGCAGATGAATACGAAACTGTCCTGGGGTGGCTTGAAGAATTTGAAATTGAAGACGGCTTTTGTCAGGAGCTTGTTACCGGCAGTGACTGGCTGCCTGATTTCAGGCGACCCAACCCGTTTTCATCGGAGCTTTCCGTCCCGGTGTGGCCTGACCACTAAAAAACAAGTTAGAGGCGAGTAAAAGTATTTTAGTTTACCAGCCAAACTTAAACCCAAAATTTAAACCATAGCCGCCGCCTGTCCAGCTTTTCACGAAGTCCGCTGATTGCATATTTACTCCCAGATCAAATTCAAAGGCTCTGGAGTTAAAAACCAGATCAACGCTGTTTTTCCAGAGACGGTCTTCAAAATTTACTCCGAGTATGGCAATGAACTTATTCAATACGTCCAAACGCGCTTTTATACCGCCTTCAAATGAAAACGGCTGAACATAAAGGGGATTAACGGCAAAACCCAGCGTTGGAATGAATGAAATTAAAATTCCAAATGGACGCCAATCAGCCCAGATATGCATTTTGAATGGCCTCAAAATTATCTCATTACCCTCTCTATAAACCATATCGTTGTACTCGAAAAAGGAATCCCAATCTGTACCATTGCCAAAAAAATCCAATGTCTCATCACTGCCAATCCTGGCGGACATTTCCATATAATTTTTCATTGCAGACGGAACCAGCGGAATATTAAAAAAATCTACTCCTACGTCAAAGTCCAGAAATTTAAACCTTTGTGATAAACCGAGTACTTCAGACAGTGGATACTCCGCTCCTAAATGGAAGTCAACGCCCGGCAGTGCGGAAAGGTTAAATCTGCCGGAAAAATTTTCCTGCGGCCATGCGGTATAAAGGCGGAAACTATAACCCATATTGACTATCATCTCTGAATTACTGGTTTTATATGTGTATGAAATATCAGGCTTTATATACGCAATTGGATAATACAAAGCGGGCTTGATTTTTATCTTGAATTTTTCAACATGAAAAAACCCGCCAAGCCTTAACTCGGCAAATGCCGCTCCGCCGGCGTCTGATTTATCATTAACAGCTTCTTTAAGAGAAAGCATATTTCCTGAAAGTCCGATGATGCCCGATGCATCCAATCCGGTAGAAAAACTAACCCCCCAATTATCTTCTTTGTTAAAATTGAAATAAAATGGCGAAAAAACAACGCCAAAATTTATTTTCAAACCTTTCTCAAACTCATCCATGTTCAAAACCAGTTTTTTACGGAAAAATTCTCCGGCTGTTAAAAAATCATTGGAGAAACCTATATTGATGTTCATCATGCCTATTTCGATTGTCCGGTTTTTACTGCGGAATGGCCCCCTGGGTTCCTCAGGAAAATTATCCTCATCTTCATGCCAAGCAATCTTACTATCTGACAAAGGAAGATCGTCATTTGCAAACAGGTAAAGAGGCAAAATAACAAGACAAATTCCAATGAAAAATATTTTTTTCATGTTACTTCTCTATCTTCCTTTTTCATGATCGATATTACCCGTACATGAAAATATATTGGAAAAACAGCTAAAAGTCCACAGAAGATCATTCTATGTCAAATTCCTCCCAGCTAACTTTCCGGCTTTGAATGACATCGCGTAATTTCTTTTCCTGATCATTTAAATTCCTGCCCGTACCGCTTTTTATCTCAAGAAAAACAACTTCGCTGATGTTTTTTTCATTCATTCCCTTAAAAACTATAAAATCAACCGGCTTTCCCACAAAACGGCAATCTCCGGGATCAAAGGGAAAGCCGGGCAGCAGCGGCGCCATCTGTTCAGAAACCTGCCCGCCGATAACAGCCCGCGACTGCTTGAGCCGTTTTTTTACAA
>JGI24698J34947_10000569_pt1 | contig 17583 bp, 19 predicted proteins | sample TergutMp193P3_FD_34947 | JGI IMG/M metagenome (IMG submission 34947) | reverse complement strand
CATTAAGTCTTTATCATCACTATTTATTAGCGGCTGTACTTCTTTCATACCTCCAGTGTATCATATTATTCTCGTTGTCAGTATGTTACAGAACACTAGTTTGGAAACAAGGAGCGGAAAAATAATTACGGCAGTCAAGGCGTTTGTGGACAACCTCTACGACAGGTACGCGATACAGCCGCTTCTGGAACAGATGAACAGGGGAGGGTAGGAATTGCCGAAGGAGATTGTTTATGATCGCGGGGGCAAGGGGAGGAAGGAGATCATGGGCGTGAAAATCCTGATACCGGACAAGCCAAAAAGACGGACTCAGGGTACAAGAAACAGGAGAAGCGGAAACGGTTTCGTTCGCGTGCCGGGATAGAGACGGTAATAGGGCATTTGAAGAGTGACTTCCGCATGGCGCAAAACTATCTGGGCGGGGAAGCGGGGATACAAATCAACGCGTTCATGTCCTGCGCTGCATGGAACCTGAAAAAGCTGATGGAGGTGTTGAATGAAAAGGCCGCAAGGCTTTTTTTGCGTCTTTTTATTAGACCTATTTTACTTGATTTTTGGGGCATTCCCGCTGCATTACGTATTTCATAAGGAGCGACTACTTACTTATAAATTCATTATTTGTGAAAACATAATCCATATTCCTCACGATCTTTATCCTGATAAGACACTTGTAATACGTTATGTATTCAAAAACTTTATGTCTCCAATGGAATTAGGTCTGTCAAATAATTCACGAAAGCTTGGTATCGGTATTAGTTCGTTTTATATAGCTGAGGTAGCTTGACATTCTGTATTCGGATATACTATTCTCGCAGAAGTAGTAACCAGTAACTTTGCCGCTTAATCTGCAGTCCGATTAACTGGGAGAAGTCCGGAAATTGTGGTCGGCTGATTTGTACTGAGAAGGGAGAGCGTATATAATGACCGTAATAAGCACATTAGTTATCACAAATATTACGACATTGGTCTGTCTATTGATTATAACAATATATTATAAAATACCAAATAAGATAATAAGAAAGATCATAGATAATTTAAAGAAAATAATAAGAAGTATCCTTGAACCGCGACATGGTAGAGTAAATTTTATGAAAATGGTTAATAATAAATTTGGGAAGATGATGTTATTAGATGTCGGCTGTGGAAATAATTCTCCATTCTATTTTAGAACAAATTTTCCAAAAATAAAATATACAGGTATTGATGTTGGTGATTATAACCAAACAATGCCTATATTAGATGCTGATTATATTATAACTTCTCCTGAGAATTTTGCTAATAAAATATGCGAATGGAAAAACATTTTTGATGTTGTTTTTTCTTCTCATAACTTAGAACATTGTAATGATAGAAATGCGACTCTTGTAGCAATGGCAATGGCCTTAAAAAAAGGAGGATATTTATACCTTTCATTTCCAACTGAAAAAAGTGTAAATTTTCCGGGACCTCGGGAAGGAACATTAAATTATTATGATGATTCTACGCATAAAGATAAACCGCCGAACTTTATTGAAACTTTACGAATACTTAAAAACAATGGTATTGATATAATATATCATAACAAATCATATAAACCATTTTTTTTATTTATAAAAGGCATATTTGAGGAGAGAAAATCTAAACGTGAAAATAAAGTATATTATTCAACTTGGGCATATTATGGATTTGAAGCAATAATATGGGGGAAAAAATTATATCATGGTATACGGACGAACGGCACATAATGAAGTCGTTGATGCAACAGATCCATCATTAAAACGGAGAATAAATAATGTTTAATCCTGAAAGAAATGAAAAACTTGAAAAAACACTCAAGATCATTTCAATATTGGCAATAGTATCTTGCTTTTCTTAATTTTGGTCTATATGTTTGGATGTTGAGAAATATTGAGTCATTTTGGGATATTGACGCCGGTTGCCATTTTATGTGGATGGATAGTCTATGTAATTATTCCACTAACCACTATAATCAGATTGTACAAAACAGGCAAATTAGAACTAAAGATGCCGCAGATATTACCATTTCAATGGGAATATAGTATTCTTGTCGTTATCCTCTCTGTTACTTTTTTTATTGCCGTAGCTTATCCTCCAAATAATTATGATTCAATGACCTATCACCTGCCAAGAATAGAGCATTGGTTACAAAATAAAAGCCTAAATCATTATTATTCATCAATTAGCAGGTAGAATTTTTGAAATCCGTTTGCTGAAATCCTGATTTTACAGGGAAGAGCGTTGTCCGGTGATGATTATCTTGCGAATCTTGTTCAATGGTTTTCTTTATTGGGTTCAATAATAGGTATTACAAAAATTGTAAGCCATTTGGGTATGGACAGAAAAAAGCAATTTGCTGCGGCTCTTTTCTTTGTAACTGTTCCCATGGGAATTTTACAGGCATCAAGTACCCAGACGGATCTTGTCGAAGCTTTTTGTATAGTTTGTCTGGCTGAACGTCTTTTAGCATGGCGAAAGTCGAGTACATTGCATGAAAGTATTGCTCTTAGTCTTGCACTTAGTTTGTATATTTTGACAAAAGAGACAGCTTATTCCATAGCTTTTCCATTTGTCCTTTATGTCGCGATAATGTGTTTTAAACATTTTCGTAAGCGTTTTATCGGAGGTTGTCTGGCGGCGATACTATACCTGACTATTAATTTTCCCCATTATACCAGAAATTTTATTTCTTACCGTAATCCTCTGGGGATGCTTACCGGCACAGTATCAAATTTTACCATAAAGTCATTCGTGATTACAATTTTTTCCAATGTAAATTCAAATTTGGCTTTTCCGTTAAATATTGTTAATGGCGCCAATAAATTACTTGAAAAAGTTTTTAATTACCTGGAAACTGATAATGTAATATTTCCCTATGGTCGACCTGGTGTTCATAATATTGATAGTCTCAGATATTTTAATGAAGATTACGTAAAAAAATTTTTCACATGATAATTATTATTACTCTCTTTTTATTTATTTTCGATAAAAAAAGAGATACTGAATATTGAGATGATATTCAATAATAACCCGGTTGACGTATATGTAAATGACGTTTTGATTGGTAGTTATGAATTCATTATTGGTGAGAACGTAATCCGTATTCCTAACAATCTTTTCCTGATAATACGCTTGTAATACGTTTTGTATTCAAAAACCCTGTGTCTCCAATGGACTTGCAGTTGTCCGAAGAACGACGAAAGTTGGGTATCGGCATTAGTTCGTTTTGTATAACAGATGTAGCGAGTAGTTGACATTCTGCGCTTTGATATGCTATTCTTCCAGCATTAGACTGCCATTGGCGAACGTCTTCCCCGTACGGCGGACACCGAATCCGCCTATACAAAGGTGAGTTCAAAAAGGAGTTTTTATGGGCGATAAGATAAAAGACATAGGGCGGCTGCGTTTAGGGATAAATACGTTTACCGTGGAGTTGAACAATCCTGACGCACCGGAAAAAGAAATTCACATCCAAAATGAATCATTCCGTTTGGCGTTGGGCGAAAGGGCTTTTTACAAAATAGGGGCGGACATACTCCTTGCGCGCAAGCAACTGATGATAATAAAAGGCATTGATAACCAATATAAGAGGGAGGATTAGATGTATATTCCGCGTCAATATGTTGACGATTTTTTCGGACTGCTTAATGACCATTCCATTAACTATGCGCTGATAAAAAATATTGGCGATGAACTCCCCTTAAATCTAAGTGATGGAAAGGACATTGATATTCTGGTTTCTTCGGAATCAAAGCAGCAGTTTGAAAATGCCATGCTTGAACACGGTTATCACACACACATACACCCGTTTGGAACTGCGAATGGTTGGTATTTTGGCTACGAGCTGCCGGAACATCAGTTTTGGCGTAAAGAAGACAACCAATATAATTTTTATATCGACGCCTCTTTTGCATTATGTTGTAAAAGTCTTATACCAAAAGTATGGATACCGCTTGACAGAAAAATTAACGAATCAGTCTGGGAAAATAAAACATTTAATGAACAAAACTGTTTTTGGCAAATGGATGAACGCAACCTTTTAATATATCTACTTGTCCGCTGTATATTTGACAAACAATATTTTAGCGATGTGTATATTCCGGAAATTGAAAAACGAGAGAACTTGTTGGCCGACAGTTATGTTCGGGAGGCATTGAGGCTGGTATTCTTTAAATTTACGCCGAAACTTGTCGATTTGATTATAAACAAGAAGTTTACATCGATTATTAAAGAATATATATCGTTTATGGAGTATTAGATGAGTAACCCCGGCGTAATTTATCTGACAAAGTATAAAAGGGATTCGTTCTATTTCGCTGTAGAAGATAACATCGGAGAAGCGATCCATATTCATTATGCGGATTCTTATATCAATATACGGCTTGATTTGACCATACGTGAATTTTTTGATTTAGCCTCCGATGTGGAGGAAGCTCTCGATGTACTTCTTGACGGTAAAGCAAAGTGTTCAGATTTTGATCCAGTTTTTCTCTCCGACTTGGCATATGATTCTTTGATAAATACTGAGCGTATAACCTATGATTCTGTTATGTTGGAAAATTTGATGGTTGATTATGTGTTACCTGATGGTAAAACACTGTATCTTCCAATAACAGAAGCGCGTTTGGCGAAAGCTTTCAGAGGCGATCATTCTGAAAATGATAAACGTTTGCAAACAAATTACTTTTTACCGACAGGCAAAGTATCATCCAATCGGGATCGAATTAGCCAAATTTTTCAGTACATCAAAGAAAATAATGGTTTTACGGAAAAAGATTTCGTTTGGTTGTATGAAGACACAAACCATATTTGGGATGGTCATCACAGAGCAATGAGCTTATATATATTGAAGGGAAATTGTCCTGTGCCGGTAAGGCGGATATGGTTTCGTAAAACTAATGTCGTCGAATACCAGCCAACTATGGAAGAAAAAGTCAATCAATTGTCATCTGAAATAAACCGCTTACGTGAAGAAGAAAGAGTCATTCACAGCCGGATTGACGAGGAAGGAAGGATTTTGCGTGAAGAGATCAACAGCTTGCAGGGAGAAATCAGCGGCTTGCATGAAGAGATCAACAGAAAAACATCTTTGCGGCATTTTGCCGGAAATATCAAACGATTTATCCGTAAAAGGTTATTCAATAAATGAGAAAGGAGCGGAATATGAGAATGCAGCGTGATAATGAATATTCTATGCTTTTAGATATCCAAAGAAAGTCACTATATGGTGTAGACAAGCGCTTCTCGTTGTTGATATAAAAGACTTAGCTGCCAATGTTTATAAAATTCACATTATAGACAATAAATATTCTGAAGCGTTATTGGTTCTAACTTCAGTATAATGACCGGAGCCTTTTTACAAGTTCGCTATGACTTTATAGACAAACACTAATTATACATATTTCTCTTTAACGGAGTTCCTGCGGCGATACTAATAACTGCCTTTTTACCAATAATTTCTTCATATATCCTTGTTGGTAATCCATTTGCAGGTCTTATTGATTTAACATTTTCAGCAGTAAAAATCTCACCCTTTTTAATGTCTTTTACAATATAGAGTGAGCGCCTGAATTTTAACGAAGGAATTTCCGCTTCTGTATGACCATAAAAAATACTACCAAGGGATTGATAAACAGTATTAACATCTGAAACAAGCTTTCTTATTTCATCAGGTTCCATGGAAAAAGCACTGTCTACACCTACCTCAGCCCGTGAAAGTGTAAAATGCTTTTCGATAACTTTAGCGCCCAGCGCAATACTCGCAACCGAAATAGCGGTTCCCAAGGTATGATCCGATAAACCTATAACACAATCAGGAAATTGCTTTTGCATATCAGTGATTGTAACTAAATTAGTATCTTTAGGATCAGCCGGATATGTACTGGTACACTTTAAAAGAACCATCTCGGGGCATCCGTTTTCTTTCAATGCGCTTACACTCTCTTTTAGTTCATCTAATTTTATCATACCAGTAGACATTATAACAGGTTTTCTTGTTTTAGCGACATATTTTAGAAGAGGTAAATCATAATTCTCAAAGCTTGAAATTTTATAAAAGGGCACATTCAAATTTTCAAGAAAATCTACAGCGGAGAAATCAAAAGGGGTACTGAAACCTATTAAACCCAATTCAGCGCATTTATCGAAAATCGGTTTATCCCAATTCCATGGAGTATATGCTTTTTTGTATAACGAATATAAAGTCTCTCCATTCCAAAGACTATCTTTGTCTTTAATTAAAAATTCATCTCTATCTGAATCTATCGTTATGGTATCTGGAGTATAGGTCTGTATTTTTAGCGCGTCAACAGCACACATTGCGGCTTCTTCGACTAACAATAATGCTCGCTCAAGGCTTTGGTTGTGGTTACTACTCATTTCGGCTATAATAAAAGGTTTAGTTAATTCTTTAAACATTACGTTAAAATATCGCCGTTTTTAAATATATTATCACTATCTTTAACATAATCAATTACTTCAACACATCCGTTTGGTGTTTTTACAATGAAACTATCTTTGCCAACATGGAGGATGGTACCATCTTTCATATTAAAGGAAAATCCAAAATTCGAAATTTTTATTTTGATAATTACTATCTTAACATTTTCCAAGAAGCAAAAAGCTCCTGGATAATATGGAGGGGCTAATGCCCTGACCCAGTTATATATACGTTCACGTTGCCAGCTCCATATAATTCTTCCATCTTCTGGAGTTCTTTTAATAAAAAAAGTACTCAAATGTCTATCTTGTTTCTGAGGAAATAATTTTTGTTCCAAAAATAAATTTAAAAATTGTTTTACCATTTTTGGATAATGATATAAGTATTTCCCTAAAATCGTGCTGCCGGTATCGTAATAGTTTATTGGTATTTCTTTTTGCAAGAAGATATCTCCAGCATCACATTCCAAGACAATATCATGTATGGTTATTCCCGTTTTCTTTTCATTGTTAATTATTGCCCACACATGAGGTGTTCTACCTCTGTATTTTGGCAAAAGCGAACCATGGATGTTAAACTTATTCTGAAAAAGATTCAGTATCCGTTTATTAAATAAAAACAAATAGTTTACAGAAAATAATACGCTTTCTTTATACTTTTGAATAAATTTAAAGCAGTTATCACTTCTTGCACTACCGACAAAATAATCAATTCCATTTTTTATACAAAAGTCAATTATATCACTAGATCGTTTGTCTGTTAATACTGCTCCTATGATCCTTTCTCCGAAAAGACTCTTAAGTACAGTTTTTCCCAACAAGCCAGAACAAGCTAAAACAAGATTGCAATGTATCATGATATTCATTTTCCACTATACAACAAGAACAATTCTAATTTTGTAAAAAATAATATGGAGGTATATACTACCAAAAAATTATGCATAAAATACATATTAACTTTCTTAATATTCCATTAATTATTTGAATCAAACAAAAGTATTAATTAATATATTTTTCGCATATAAGAAATCATCTTTGAAATCATTCAAATCAGATTTTGAAGCATGCCTGGCTTCATTGGTTACTTTCGCATCATCCGGAATAATTTTCAATATTTCTTTCATTGGGAAAGTCCCTTTGCCATAATTTAAGTGAGAATCATATTCACTTGTATAATCACCATCTGTTAAATGATACATACATGGATTAAATGCCATAAATTCGTTAATAAACTCTAGAGGTTCCATTTTCAGAGAATTAGCAGTACAGATCATGTGACCAAAATCAAAACAAAATCCGGCTTGTAATTCATTCAGTATATATCTTATTTCTTCAGGTATTGAACCTAAACATTTCTCATCATTCAATCCTCTCATTGGTTTGTTCTCAATCAAACACCGGGAATCAATATATGGATGAAGTTGGCTTATCATCTCATTGATATTACCATCAAGGCCAGAATGAAAAATGATATATTCAGATTTGAGTGTATCAGCAAACTGAAATGTATCCTCTAATTTTTTTTTATTGTTTTCCCGCTCTTCCGCCAGAGAGAGATTCATTCCGGCAAATGAATGGGGAGCGTGAATAATTATTGGTATTGAAAACTGCCTCCAATATTCAATGGTATCATTGAAACTTTCGGGAACAGCAAATAATTCTATATATTGAAAATATCCATTCTGATAAAATGAAAGAATATCCCCGGTGTAATTTAAGTTTAAACTGCCTAGCTTTAAGCCGAATTGCAAAATACCCTCAACAAAATTCGCTCAGATATCAATCCTTATAAGCCATGCCTTCAAGTTTTTGAAAAATCATTGCTAACTGCTAAAACATTCCGCGGTGGAAGAAGAAAATCTTGGAGAAGTCACGCAATTTTAATTAATACGGCGTATATCATTGATCCGCTCATTACGAATTGCAATTTTCTTATTATAAAAAGCATTAAACATACAATAGAGAGCCTTTCCAAAAGTACTTTTGCCTGTATTATTCTCACCAGCAATGACAGTTATGCCTTTCATCTCAATTTGAGAATTCCGAATTTTACATATAAAATTTATTTTAAAAACCACAGAAATACCTCATTCAATCAGAATACAGCAAAATTCTCCAATAAAAACTCTTTAAATTCGACTTTATATAAAGAATTCTCAGTGATTTTTTGGTAGTTTTATCTGCTAAGACTTCTTTAATTTATATAATGCTTCTTTAACTGTGTTAAGACACCTATGTACTATATCTTCATCATCATCTGACATAATAGGAACAAACGAAAGAAACTGTTAGCCCATTATCCTCATACAGAATTGTTATATTTAGCATGCCATAAAAGGCATAATTTTACATATCGACAATTTTCTGCGCATCTTAAAGAAAAATTTAAAACAAAAGAAATATATATGTTAAAAATCAAGTCTCTTTAGTTTGATTAATCATTGAAAAAACAGCTTTAGCAAACTCCAAGTCTTGATAATTATCAATATCTACAGCATATTTCCAATCAATAGAAAAGAATTTATGCCCCTTACCATAAAACGTTGAATCTTCTATAAAATCCTTAACTTTAGCAAATCCAACAGCGCCGGTGGGATAGAATAATTCTTCATTATCTTGAGAACGTGTTTTCACTGGATTACTAAGCATAAAATCCGCTTCACTATTATAAGCCATTTTAAATGACCACCAAGGATTCATGAAATTAAATTTCGAGCAACTTAGAACAGTTTTACTGTCAGAATCCAAAAAGAAATTGTATATAGTTTTTATTATACTTGCATCTCTTAAAGGGCATGTAGCTTGGAGAGCACAAATATTACTATATTCTTTCCCCAATTCCGTTTTTATCATATCAAGAACAGATAAATATACTTTGTTTAGCGGGCTGTAATCATCATTATATTCTTTTCTTAAAAAAGGAACCCACGCACCATATTTCTCCGCTATTTTTGCATATTCAGGAGAGTCAGTAGAAACAATTATATCATCAAATAAATCGCTTTCAATAGCCGCTTCTATCGTATATGCAATAAGCGGTTTCCCCATAAAATTAACAATATTCTTATCTGGTATTCTTTTTGAACCTGTCCTAGCAGGAATAATAGCTAAGTTTTTTACCATATTGTTCTTCCTCCATCTACTATTAAATTATGACCTGTCATATAATTTGATCCATCAGTCAAGAGAAATTCTAAGGCTCCAACAACATCATTTGGTTGCATCATTCTTTTTAATGGAGTAACTTTTGCAAATTTTTCTTTGAAAGTATCATCTACCCTTCCATCAACACCGCCATAGCTAATAGAATTTACGTTTATTTCTTTATCTGAAAAACGTATAGCCAGCTCTTTTGTTAAATGAATTAACGCTGCTTTTGCAACTGAATATTGCAGTGGAGTTTCGATCAATGGATTACTATATAAAGATGGATTATAAGGTATCACACCATACATTGATGATATATTAATTATTTTCTTTAATCGCGATTTTGGATGATTAGCCAATTTAAAGGAGATTTCGTACGGAATGATAACATTAATAATATAATGACCTAAAAAATTATCTCTTTTGGAAAATCCATTATCTTCAATTTTATGAAAATATGAATTTGTTGCATTATTAACTAAATAATGTGGATATATTTTACACTCTTGAATGGCCTCAATAATAACATCAGCAGCATTATTTTGCATTAAATCAACCTGAATACCGAATAAATTATTCTTGTTACCAAATAGATTTTTATATTTTTCTTTATCCCGATAAACACCTAATATTTGATACCCTTTTTCCAAAAAATGGTATGCAAATTCTTTTCCAAGTTTTCCGGTAATTCCGGTGATCAGTATTGTTTCCATTTTTATTCACCTCCATAAAGACGGATTTATCATATTTTCATCATCAATACAAAAATCAGAATAATCAAACGTTTTTTTATTAAATGCTATATTAATTTCTTCTAATTCTTGTTTTGACGTAACGCCAATTACTATTCTGTCTATCTCATCAATATTTTTCACAAAATTTAACGAAAATCCAAGTTTATCATACGGTATTCTATTTAACACCGGCTTTATAGGATTGAAATAATCAGGGATTTGAGAATAATCCATCAACAACAATCCTTGCAGGAATATCGAACGCGCATAAATTTCAATATTTTTTGCTTTCAAATTTGCTAACAAAGCTATGAAGCGCTGATCCAATACGTTCAGTGGCAACTGAACTATATCTATAGTATAATTATTTGTAATATCAAGCAGCTTATCCGGCGAATATACACTAACGCCTATCTTTTCTACAAGTCCTTGTGATTTATAATGTACAAGTCTAGACCAATTATCAGTGATTTCATCTTCATTATGTAATAATACGCCATATAGTGAAGATAATTTTAAGTTATCCAAAGAATTTTCCAGTTTATCCAAATGTTTAATTTTGGTGATTATTTTAAAATTAGTCAAATCAAAATGCCCTAATATTTTTTCACTCTCTCCATACGCTTGTGCAGTATCAATAGTAAAAATTCCTTGGTCGTTACAAAAATCAATTATCTTTTTTACTTCTTTATATTCCACTTTTCCTGTCTTGTTACTAATGCCATATTTCAATCCAAACTGAGCTGTTCCTAAACATAATCTCATATATGGGGACTCAATTGTAAACACAACTTTTTTGACGTTGTAATGATTGCACTGGCTTATTCATAAGGCAGAAACAGTATTAATAACATACTGAACATCTTCATTTGACAACATGGGAAACAATGGAATACTCAGACAATTATTGTAATATGATTCAGTCACAGGATATTCTTCAGCATGATAATCTCCATATCTACTAATATAATACGGTTGACTATTTACTGGAATATAATGTACCTGTGTTCCTATTCTTTTTTCTCTTAATTCTTCCATAACTTGTTTTCTGGATTTCCCTATTTTAGCAAAATTTAACTGCAATACATATAAATGAAAACAACTGTCAACGCTCTTTCCTTCATATGGAATTGTTATGTTCGGTATGGCACGAAAGGCATTATTATACATATCGACAATTTCTCTGCGCCTCCTTTTGAATAAATCCAATTTTGACAACTGGCTACGCCCTAATGCCGCCTGAATATCAGTCATGCGGTTATTACCGCCAAGTAACTGCATTTCATAATACCAGGGGCCGGGATTTTTGCTTAATTCCTGCTCATCTTTGGTAATACCGATTGTACGCAGCTTCAAAAGTCTCTTGTACAAAGCCTCATTATTGGTGGTGATTGCTCCTCCTTCTCCGGACGTAATTGTCTTTACTGGATGGAAAGATAAAATCGTCATGTCAGTTTTATGACAACATCCAACAGGTCTACCGTCTGCATAATACGAACCAATCGCATGGGATGCATCTTCAATAATATATAAATGGTGCTTTTCGGCAATTTCTTTTATTGCATCAATATCAACTGCCTGCCCAGCAAAATCAACCGGTATAATAACTTTTGTTTTCGCAGTAATTTTCTTTTCTATTTCCATTGGAGATATATTATATGTTTTTGGATTTATATCGGCAAATACAGGAATCAGATTATTGGTTAAAAGACAATTAGCAGAGGCAACAAAAGTGATTGGTGTGGTAACTCCTTCTGACCATTCGTTAATTTCAAGCGCTGCGACCGCAATGTGTAATCCCTGTGTCGCGTTTGATACCACGACACAGTATTTTGCGCCGGTAACTTCTTTAATCGCGTTTTCGAATTTCTCAATTTCAGGGCCTTGAGTTAAATAATCTGCCATCAAAACAGACTCAACTGCCCGTATATCTGTATTATCAATCCATTGTCTACTATAAGGGATAAAATAATTCATCTAATTATGTGATTTCCTCCTCATCCCATTTATTTCAACTCTTCTATATTTTCCCAAACTTTTTCAAATGCGGCTGCGACATCATCTAAATCAGATTTACTCATCCCCGGACGCATATATTCATGAGTAATCAAAGTATTAAAAAATAAGTCTTCCACAACCGGACATATTTCTTTGTTATAATTATAGTCCCTACCAGACGCAGACCATGGGAAACCCCTGGAACCGTATGCTATTTTTTTCTGAAACATGGGCTGCAAATAAAGAGGTTTTACGTATCCACAGCCGACCTTGATCCCCTCGGTTTCCCGAAACGTGATCGGCATAAGCTCCGCGCGAACAGCTTCCACAAATTTGTTTCGATGAACTTCCGCGACACTTTCATTATATAGTAAAACATGTACGTAATATGCGTGCGTACAACCATCTCTTACCTTAGGCATAATAAGGCAAGGTATGTCCTTCAACTTTGTTTCCAAATAAACAACGTTTTCAACACGGGCACTAAATAAATCCGGTAATTTCTTTAGTTGTGAACGGGCTATTGCTGCCTCAATCTCGGTCATACGGAAATTAAATCCTATCATATTAACAAGGTCGGTTTCACCTTTCGCTTCCACAACAGCTTCAGCGTGATTCCGGATTAGCTGTAGTTTATTTGCCAATTTATCGTTATTTGTGACAATAAGCCCTCCCTCGCCGCTATGAATATGCTTATGATAATTGAGTGAATACACACCTATATCCGCAAGCGTTCCGGCAAATTTATCCTTATATTTGGCGCAAGGCGCATGAGCACAATCCTCAATAACCATAAGGTTGTAGCGGCTGGCAATTTCATTGATTTTTTGATTGTATGCCTGTCCCATTATGTCAACAACAACAATTGCCTTGGTGCGGTCTGTGATGCGACTTTCTACTGAATCAGGGTCTAAGCAAAAATATTCCGGCTCAACATCCGCAAATACCGGAATTGCGTTATATATTAAAGGAGCCGTCGCGCTGCAACACATTGAATAAGGACTGACAATTACTTCATCGAACGGTTCTATTCCTATTGCTCCCACAGCGCAGTAGAGCGCGGAGGTGGCGGAATTTACAGAGATTGCGTGTTTTACGCCAAAATAAGCCGCCCACTCCTTTTCAAGCGCTTGTACTTGATCGCCGCCGTAAAAATCCTCGTGCCACGAACCTAAAAACCGGGAAAATGTGTGACTTGCGAATACCTCTTCCACCAGCCGGAATTCTTCATTACCTATTGGAAGATAGGGAGGAAACTTTTCATTTCGAACTTTTTCGCCTCCGTTTATTGCCAATTTACTCATTCATATGCTCCTTAACAAACGCCGCTATGCTATCAATTATTCCTGTATACCTGATTTTGTTATCAATATGAAAATAATCTTTTTTATGTATTAATTCTGAAAAATAATTTCTAAACTCCTTTGAATTACTGATAAAAGGTAAAGCGCCGATTCTGGTAAGAATAAAATCATTCTTTCCGTCCTTGCTTTTAGGTTGATAACTAATTATTTTTTTTTCAAAAAACGATGCTTCAATTAACATCATTGAATTTACGGAAACAATTATTTCCGCTGATTGTATTGAATCAAACACATTTACGTTTTTATCCAAAAATATTCGTTCACTTATATAACCCGCGAATTTTTCCCCGGACTCTCTAGGATGTTTTCTTATGTAGATTTCAAGATTATCGTATTCTCTCGAAATTTTTACTAAATCATTCAACACAATTAGTTCGGAATCCTTTCTCCACATATCATCAAAGGGCTGCGAAGCATATAAAATAACTTTCCGGTTATTTACGGCGGGTTGGTGAGATAGTTTTTGCGAAGCAATATACTCAAAATGCGGATTACCCAGTGTAAAGATTATTTCTTCCGGAACGCCGTCTTTTACCATATCTTCCTTGGCTATATCATCCATAACGCACACAAACTTAGGCAAGTACTCGCATGTTCCATCAAAAAGATGTAATTCAGATGATCCATAACGTGAAAACCGAACTCCATAATCTACCCACATATCTAGTATCGCCATACTGGGAATAGAAAATTCCGCCGCTTCTTTCCACAAATATCGTTCGGTAAAGTCGTTAGCGCTTGTACCAGTAATCAAAAAAGCAGGGGAAAAAGTCTGTAAAGCGTTGTTTGGCAGTTCCACCGCTTTGGGTAAAATATTTAACGCCGGTCCTTTGGCAAATACGTACGAATTATTGAAACGAGGAATTAACGGGGCTATGGCGTGTGCGCCACCAGGATCGTGAGCAAAAAACATTATCCGGCTCATTGAGTATAAAGCCCTTCAGTAAAGGCTTTTTCCAACGGTAAAATCAGTTTTGTTCCTAAAGTCAAGTATTCAAACACATTCTGATAAAGGTTTCTCATGGCATAATTTAACTCAGTAGTGTATTCATTTTCTAATACAAGGTTTTTATATCCTTCGTAATGTTGTGATGGCCTAACATGATAAATTTGAATGCGTTCGCCACTGTCAAGTATCCGTATCCGCGCTTTTTCAAAACACAAATCCAATTCAAAGATTGTGTAAAAACGGCAGTCAATTCCTTTCATAAAAAACTCACCCCCACGCTCAAAGTTAATTTTTACAGTTTTTGTAGCGTCGTCATCGTAAAAATCACATATTTCCAATAGCGTTTCTATTGCCGTTATCTCTCCCAATAAAAGTCTTAACAAATCAATCATGTGGGAACCGTTGTGTATAAATCCTTTGCCATACAAACCACTCCCTGACAAAAAGGCCCCATATTCAAAAACAGAAGCCGCCAAATTTTGAAATTCACACACAAAACGGCGAGTAAAATTTACCTGTACTGGAATACCGCCAGCAGTTTCAATAATACGCCGCGCATCTTCCAAAGAACGGGCAATTGGCTTTTCCAGAATTATGAGCTTAGGGTGCAGTTCTGCCGCTTTATAAATACTTTCAAGATGATATTTATCAGGAGTGCATATAGATATTATATCAGCCGGTACAGGTTCTTTATAAAATTGTCCGCCCCATCTTTGAACGGCTTGTTCGGCTTTATCGGCATCCACATCATAAAAACCCAATAATTTTAAACTTCGATGTTCGTTTATCGCATGAGCATGTGTCAAAATCAATGCAGAATCAGGCGTATCGTATCCCGCAGCAATTTGCCCTGCTCCAAATATCAATACGTTATATTGAGTTAACATTTTCTTGTAGCATCCCATTTAAAATCTGATATTCCATTTGCACCGCTGTCCAATTTTATTCTAAATCAATATCGTGAACTTTAAAAATTAATTTTTTTCGTCTATATACTTCCATCCGCAATATTATTTTTTGCCATAAATAAACCAGCCTGGCAATCTCTGCACATTTCGTATTGTTTTGCCTTTCCGTTCAAGTGCATTTTCCTGAATGCATTCATTTTACTCCCATGCCACACTTCCTTTATTGAGAGATCTTTTGCATTCCCCAAATTTGTGACATAGTGATTATCTCTACAGCAGGCTCCGTATTTTCCATCCCAACTAATTATTAGCCTTTGCCACGGCTGAGGACATATATAATTCTTTAACATGTCACTTTCCAAAACGCTATAGTCAACCTGATCTTTCCGATTCTCAACATAATCAAGACATGAAATCGCATCAACATAATCCCCAAATATCTTAATAAATTTATCTATCTCATTTTTATTGTTTTCCATAATAGTGACAGCAATCCTAGTTATAGGTTTTGTTTTTCCGGATTTATCTCTGAGCATACAAAATCTTTTAATATTTTCTAGCGTTTGTTTGAATTTTGCTCCAACTCGAATTGATTCATAGATTTGTTCATCGACTGAATCAAAAGAAAAAGCTATTTTATCAAGCCCGGAGTTTATTATGTCATTTGCTATTTTTTCGCTTAACAAAGTAGCGTTTGTGACCATCATTACATCAATTATACCTCTTCCTTTGGCGTACGTAATCATATCAACGATACTTTTATGAAGCAAATCCTCCCCATCCCCTATTAGCTTTACAGAACAAACCCCTGCCTTAGACGCATCATCAATTATTTCTTTGTATAGATCAAAATCCATAAAACCCATTCCAGTAGTAAAGGAATTGTCTTCATACATAATTGTTCTTTTGCACATTGGGCATTTTAAGTTACAAATATTTGTTGGCTCTATGTCTATATGAATAGGAGCGTTTTCCAATATTAAATTTTTAGGGTTTTCTACCCATTTTCGCCTATATTCCTTATATTCAGGAGTTGAATTTATTCCTTCCAGTCTCCTGTACTTTTCGTCATATATTAGGTGGTAAGATACATTGACATAAATATCTTTTTCTCTTGTTGTCATTTTATCACTCCTTAAAATTATAGTAAGTCAACTTTTTAGCTTTTCTTCATATTTTACATTCTTGTTTGTGAAAACGATAAAGAACATAGTTACTTGATTTTATCAAAAATACCACCTTCGATTGCAAAACATTTATTCTTTATCAATACAATAATTATGGTATATTAACAACGCTATTTAAAAAATATCTAATCTTTTTAATTACTTTAAACTATTAATAACTTCCCATTCCTCTCTTAAAAGCCCAAACTCAATAATGTCAATATAGCGTCCATTTTTATAATGTGAATGCCTTCTCATACCTTCCTTTATAAATCCAAGTCTTTCCGCTACTCTAATCATCCCTATATTTTCTGCTGAAGTTCCCATTGATATTCTGTATAGATTCAATTGCTTGAAACCATGATTAATCGCTAGTTTTCCGGCTTCAGATGCAATACCGCACCCCCAGTACTCTTTCTCACCGATAATAAAAGCTATTTCTGCCGAACGACTAAAATAGTTGATATCCTGTAATGAAATATTGCCAATATGTTTAAATGCTTTCTTTTCTATAATCGCAAATACAATTTGAGTCCTATCATTGGCAAGTTTTTCAATATAAGAAATTGCCTCAAATTTTGAATATGGAAAACGATGATGAGAATTATACTGACAGATATCAGCAGAATTGAACCAATTGGGATAATTTCCTTCTGCATCTTCTGGGCAAAGTCCTCGAAGAAAAATCGTATCTCCGTTTATAAATGGAACCTTTTGTAAAAAGTCACTTTCTTGTTTCATACTAATTAACAACAAAAGCAGCAATAGCATTGAACTCCATAAGCGTATATTGGCAAATATGAAGCTGACTTTTAAAGGTAATACAGTAAAAAATCCCGACTCTTGTATTTATATTAAACCAATATTCACCCCCCCCCCCCC
>JGI24698J34947_10000568_pt1 | contig 17609 bp, 17 predicted proteins | sample TergutMp193P3_FD_34947 | JGI IMG/M metagenome (IMG submission 34947) | reverse complement strand
TTTGCCCATTGTCTGAACCATGATTAAAGGATTAAAGGATTTTCTTGATTGTTGTCATGTTAATCCTAAAATCAAGTGAATCAAGGTTCAGACAAAAAAGCGCCACGGTGGTGCGAACCTGCCAAGCCCTGTATTCCCAAGGGTTTACAATCATGCCTTGCCAATGCCTATAAAATCAAAACCGATTTTTTTTAATTCTTCGCCGTTTAGAATATTGCGCCCGTCAAAAACCAAAGCGGGTTTGCTCATAGAAGCGTAGATTTTTTGCCAATCCAAAGCGGCGTATTGAGGCCACTCGGTGCAGAGTAAAATTGCATGAGAATCTTTTGCGGCTTCGTAAGGGTCTTCGGTGAATTGAATTTTGTCCAAAACGTCGCTTAAATTCCGTTTAGCTTCCGGCAAAGCTTTATAATCGGTGATAATCGGAATAGCCCGCTCATCTAAAAGCTCCCTGACAACCAGATGCGCCGGGCTTTCGCGGGTATCATTGGTATTTGCTTTGAATGCAAAACCGAATACGGCTATTTTTTTGCCCGTTATTGTGTTGAATAAAGAACGCAGAACTCGTTTTACGGAGCGCGTTGTTTGCCATTCGTTTATTTTAATAATGCTTTCCCAATATGCTGCAACTTCCGGCAATCCGTAATGTTCGCATAAATACACAAGATTGAGAATGTCCTTTTTAAAGCACGAGCCGCCAAAACCAATTGAGGCTTTTAAGAATTTTGCGCCTATGCGCGTATCTTTGCCTATGGCGTTTGCAATTTCATCTATATTCGCGCCGGTTTTCTCGCAGAGTGCGCTAAGGCTGTTTATGCTGGAAATCCTTTGTGCCAAAAATGCATTGGCGGTTAATTTCGAAAGTTCGGAACTCCATAAGTTTGTGGTGATAATTTTCTCTCTTGGAACCCAGTTGGCGTAAATTTCTACAATTTCTTCTACTGCAGCCAGACCTTCTTTGCTTTGGTGCCCGCCAATCAAGACTCTGTCGGGATTTTCCAAATCTGCTATCGCTGTTCCTTCCGCCAAAAATTCCGGATTGCTCACAATATCAAAATGAAGTTCTCTGTCGCTGCCATTCAAAATACGTTCCATGGATTCTGCCGTGCGCACGGGCAGAGTGCTTTTTTCAACAACGATTTTTCCCTTATCGCTTGCGGTTAAAATATTGCGGGCTGTTTTTTCTATGTATTGCAAATCGCTCGCTTTGCCTGCGCCAATGCCAAAAGTTTTGGTCGGGGTATTTACGCTTACAAAAATTATGTCCGCTTCTTCTATGCTTGCATCCATGTCCGTGCCGAAAAACAGATTTTTACCTCGGACGCTTTCTACGATTTCTTTTAAGCCGGGTTCATAAACCGGCAGATTATCACTATTCCAGGCATCTATGCGAGCAGCATTAATATCAACTATTTTCACTTGATATTGCGGACATTTTTTGGCTATCATAGCCATGGTAGGTCCACCCACATATCCGGCACCTATGCACAAAATTTTTTTCATTCCACTACTCTGAAAAAACTTTCCAAAGGTTCTCTTTGAGATACAAAAGTATTTGCTATATGCTCTTTTTGCGGATAGCCAAAGGGCAGTGCCAGCAAAAACAGTAACTCTTCGGAACTTGGAATGTGCTTGCGCAGCAAATCCGGGTAAGCCATAACGCTATATTGAGGGCAGCAACCTAAACCTCTGTTATCAAGCTCTGTTATCAAAGCCTGCAAAAAAAGCCCGCAGTCCAAAAATGTGCCTTGACCGTATCCGGTCTTGTTCACCGCCAAAAAGAATACCTGCTTTGCACCGAAAAACCTAAAGTTTTCACTGTCATGCTCGCGGCGTTTTTCCTTATCTTCTCTGGAAATGTCTTTATGGATTAGAAAAGCCTTGCCAAGTTCAACGGCTCTTTTTTTATAAGCCTCCGGCAGAGGATCCGGGCTGTAAATGTATTCAAATGTGGCTTGCTTACCGCTGTGGAAAGCAGCCAGGTAATCCAAACGCAGATTTTCCAAAGCTACACCCTGAATCAAGATGAGCTTCCAAGGCTGGGTATTTTTACTGCTTGGCGCACGGTTTGCGCCAAGTACTATGGACTGCAATACATCGGCAGGAACAATTTCGTCTGTAAAGGCACGGACAGATTTTCGCATGAACTTAAATGTAGAAAACTGTTTTTTGCTTCATAAATCTAAAGCCTGCTCCAAAGATAAAATAGCTGATATTACATATAAATCACCCTTTTAGCTCTGGCAAGTGTCCCTGCATTGTGACTGATACAAAGAATGCTTTTGGCTTCACTCTCTCTTTCCAGCAGCCTTTCAATAACCCCAACATTAACCTCATCCAGCCCGGCAAATGGCTCATCCAAAACCCAAACCGGCCTGTTCAATAAAATTATCCTCGCAAGAGCCAGCCTTCGCTTTTCACCCCCGCTAAAATTATTCGCATACTCCAGCACCTGTTCATTCAGCCTTTGCGTAAAATGACCCAGATTAACTTTTTCCAACGCGTTTTTAATTTCCTCAAAATCCCGCAGTTCAGCGGGGCAAAGATTTTCTAAAAGCGTTCCATTAAACCACACGGGATTTTGCGGAAGCCAAGCGACGTCGTTTATATCACCGTCATAAACCAATTTCATATTATTATTCTGCGGTTCAATATGCCCCAGCATTTCCAAAACCATCCGTGTTTTCCCGCATCCAGAAGGGCCCGCAACATAAATCAGGGATGCCCGCAGGGGCAATATTGTGTGATTGTCCTTGCTCTTTGCCATGTTACCGAAAATTGCAGGCGGGGCAATATCTCCCCACGCAGTCCGGGCATTTATAGCAACATGAAACGCCAGCCCAAATACCCTAATCGGCCGGTAAAATTCCGGTGTAATCAACAAAGCCAAAAACGCCGCGCCAAATTCCACACCGCCGCCCATCAAACGCAAAGCCAAACTAACCGCAACCAAAGCAATGCTCAAAGAACCCGCCCATTCTTGCACAAGAGCCGAGAGAAAGGCAGTCTTCAAAACTGCAAAAGTCTTCTCGCCAAACTCGCTCTCTGCAATTTCCAAATCCCTAGCTCGCTCCTTGATTTTTTTGAAAATTTTTACGGTTTTATAACCCTGCAAGCTCTCCAAAAAAAATGCCCTTAATTTTGAAAAACTTTGCCATTGCTCCTCCGACTTTTTCTTTGCGACTTTTCCTATTAAAAACAAAAACACAGGAAGCAAAAGCCCGGTAAAAAATAAAATTATAAAAGTCAATTTGTCTATAAAAAACATAAAGAGCAAAATTATACAGGGAATAATTACCGCCAAAAATACGCTCGGCAAAAAACGGCTATACCAGGGTTCCATTAAATCCGCTGTCTTTATGTAGTGCAAGGATAGTTCCTGCAATGGCATCCCTTTTTGCGCACGGTCTTGAATCGGCATTGTGTTTAAAAATCTGTTTTGAAAATAATTCCGCAAATTTTTCTTCGCCTCCCCACCAAGTTTGATAGACAATTTTTGCGAAAAAAAACGTAACAGCGCAAAGAAAAAAATGGCAGCAAGAAAAAAACATGCACGTTCATTGGAAAATTTTTCTGCCAAAACCGGAATTTGAAAAAATGCAAAGAGCAGGACTATGCGAGAAAAACATTCGCAAAGTATTGTAAATGCAAGATTTTTTTTAGGGGTGAATATGTGCATTTTATCGGCTTATCTTAACCTTATTTACCCTTTGTCCATTCATGCTTAAAACTTCAAAACGCAAATTTTTCCATTCAAAAACATCACCTGGCTGCGGAATCTTGTTTAGAACACTCATCACCATCCCTCCAAGAGTATGATACGAATCCGGATTTTCACCGGGCAATTCAGAAAGAGAGAATATTTCCATTATTGTGTGAATATCCGTTAAACCCTCTGCTATCCATGTATTATCTTGTATTTTCAGATTATCGCTTGAGGTTTGCGGCAGTTCGGATTCGGAAACTAGCACGGAGGTTATATCTTCCAAAGTCGCTATGCCGCTGCAAACTCCGTATTGGTCTATAGCAAGTACCATAGGGTCTTTTAATTTTTGCATTTTATGAAGAGCGTCTATTGCATTTATTGATTCGGGAAGAAACAGCGGAGGTCTGAGCATGGCTTGTATATTGAGTTCTCCGCCTGCGGCAAGCTGGCAGAGCAGATCGCGCGCATCTATGGTTCCCACGGGATTTTCCAGACTGTCTTCGGCAACCGGAAACTGCGAAAACTCGCTTAACATAATTATTCCGCGCAGTTCGTCTTTGTTCATATCCAGCTTGAGCCATTCAACCAAAATCCTCGGGGTCATAACAGAAGCGAGAGTTCTATCCGATAAGTTGAACACCCGCTTTACCATGGTGAGTTCGTCCTTTTCTATGCCGCCTTCCTGATGGCCCTGCTTTGCCATTTGCTGAAGCTCTTCGGCAGTTACAGGGCGTTTTATGTTTTTGTGCAGGTTAAACGGTTTAAGTACTATGTCGCCGGAAAAATCAAAAAGCCAAACAAAGGGTTTCAGGATAATGGAAAGTATATGCATGGGTGGAGCAGCGAAACAGGAAATTTTTTCTGCAAACTGCAAGGCTAATCTTTTGGGAACAAGCTCGCCTACTATTAAGGAAAAATATGTTACGCTGATAACTATAAAAGGCAAGGCTATTATATTTGCATACTCTTTTAAATATGGAATGTTCTTAAAAAAATCTTCCAAAGGTTCCTTAAGAGTCGCGCCACCGTAAGCACCGGACAAAATCCCAACCATGGTTATGCCTATTTGAGCGGTGGACAAAAATATATTCGGGTCTTCCAAAATGGCTATTGCCCTTGCCGCTCCCCATTTGCCTTCTTGCTCCATTTGCCGCAAAAGAGAAGGTCTTGCAGAAACAACGGCCGTTTCTATGAGTACAAGCGCTGCATTCGCCAGTATCATCGAAAATAAGGCAATTATATGTAAAATTACCATTCTACCTAGAAATTACAAAGTTTTTCTATTTTTCTGCCGATAATAAGGTTTGGAGGCAATTATGAAGCCTTTTGCAAAAAGAGTCAGTGAAATTCAGCCGTCCATGACTGTTGAAATGGATGTGCTTGCCAAGCGTTTATCCACCGAAGGCAGATCTATTTGGAACCTTGGTGTGGGCGAACCAAATTTTGACACTCCAATTCACATAAGAGAAACTGCCATAAAATCAATAAATAAAGGGCTAACCCACTACACCGCGCCGAGCGGAATGCAGAATTTCAAGGAAGCGGTAGCCGAAAAATTTTTGAAGGAAAACAAACTGGCTTATGCTCCTGAGCAAATTATCGCAACATCCGGTGCAAAACATGCCGTATTCAATGCCATAGCCGCCATTGTCGACGTGGGAGACGAAGTACTCATACCGATTCCTTTTTGGTGTACCTATCCGGAACTGGTTCGTTATTGCGGAGGAATTCCGGTATTTTTGGAAAGTTCCGTGAAGGATTTACGGTTAAGTGCGCAGCAAATTTCAAAAGCCATCACTCCAAAAACCAAAGCCATAATTTTGAACAATCCGTGCAATCCTACAGGAGTTGTATATAACAGGGGTGAGCTTGAATCTTTTGCAAAAATAATAGCAGAGAATGATTTATACTGCATAGCAGACGAAATATACGAACATTTAATCTATACTAAAAAACCGAGTATTTCAATAGCGACGTTTCCCGGTATGCAGGAGAGAACCGCAATTGTAAATGGATTTTCAAAGGCCTATTGCATGACAGGGTGGAGAATAGGCTATATTGCCGCGCCGCAGCCCCTGGCAAAAGAGATAACAAAAATGCAGGGGCAAACTACGCATCACCCTTCCAATATTTCGCAATACGGAGCAATAGCCGCTCTGAACGGCTCTTTCGATTCTGTGCTTGCTATGAGGCAGGAATTTTCCGAGCGAATGTATAGAATGTGCAAGGAGCTTGATACCATCGAAAACATTCATTTTCCAAAACCGGAAGGAGCATTTTATCTATTTGTAGATGTAAGCGCATATTACGGAAAAAAAACAGCAAACGGAACGCGGATTTCAAATTCTATAGACTTTTGCAAAGCGTTTTTGGATGAGCAGGGAGTGGTGATTGTGCCGGGTGCGGCATTCGGGCGAGATTCCTGCGTTAGATTTTCCTTTACGGCATCGCTTCCAACGATAAGCGTTGCAATGCCGAAATTCAGAGATTTTGTGAACGAAATGGAATAAAATATTTACTATATTTTCTTTATGTCCCAAAAACGTAGAAGAATACAGATACACCTCTATTCTAAAGATACGAATAAGCCTGAGTATCATAGCATTTCAATAAGGATAATAGGCTGGTGGCTGCTCGGACTTGTTATAATAATTTTCAGCTTTGTGTTTTGGCTGCCCGGCAACATGGTTAACCTTAAAAATTTTCGCGTTCTGGAAATATCAAAAGAACAAAGGGTAATGCAGGTGGCGGCAAGTAAGTTGGAAAAACAAATTACCGAAGCAAATTCACAAATAGAAAGCGGTCGCAATTTAAGAGATAAAACAAACCAGTTGGCGGGATTTTCAAGTGATACGGAAAAATTTGAAAAAATATCTGCTGCGGAAAACAACAAAGAAAAAAAAATAACCGCAGATTTTGACCGAATAAAAAAATCACTGGAAACATTTAGAAAAATGCGCGATACTCTTTTAGCAAACGGGCCGTATGCCCAAAGCCTGCCCTTGTTGCATCCGGTTAAACAGCACCAAAACATAACAAATAAATTTGGGCTGGTACGAGACCCGTTAACCAAAAGGGAATTGCCGCACAGAGGCTTGGATTTTGCCATTAGAGAAGGCGATACGGTTATAGCCACCGGTGATGGTATTGTTGAGGGTATTGTCAACTACAGGTCCGGGTCCGGTTTTGGCATCACGCTTGAAATTCAGCATACTCCGCATGTAAAAACCCTGTATTCCCATTTGCATAGCGTTTTGGTTCAAAGCGGAAAGCCGGTAAAAAAAGGGCAGGCAATAGCGTTAGCGGGTAAGAGCGGCAGTGTTTTGTGGCCGGTTCTGCACTATGAGGTTCGTTACGATAATCAACCCGTAAATCCTGAAGATTATTTTATTACGCCGTGAAGTTTTTCATTTATTAAAATAAAATGAATAGTAACCGCAGTCAAAATATGTCCCTTATAAAAAGCAAAAATACTTCTATAGAAGTTATCTTTTGCAAGGCACTTTGGAGAGTTGGGTTTCGCTATAGAAAAAATTATAAAAAACTGCCTGGTAAACCGGACATAGCTTTAACAAAATATAAGATTGCCATTTTTTGCGATGGCGATTTTTGGCATGGCAAAAACTGGGATGAATACAAAGAAAGAATAAAAAGCAACCGTTCTTACTGGCTTCCAAAAATAGACAGGAACATAAAACGAGATTTTGAAATAGATAGAGAATTGAAATTTATGGGTTGGGAAGTTCTGCGTTTTTGGGGTGGCGATATTGAAAAAAATTTACAGTGTTGCATTGAGCAGGTCAAAGAGGCGGTTTTTTACAGAGAGATTGAAATGGAGCCGTGAAGACAAGCGAAATCAATTAACCCACGCTTCTCCCGAGCCTGATATCGTGGCTGAAATATTCTTACCCGTATCCATATTTCTTACCGAAATAGTTTGCCCTTTGAAAGCGCTTTTTTGAGCGATAGCATTTGTTTGAACAACAGATTCGCCGAACTTTGCAAAAAGCCTGACTATATCACCCTCTTTAACCGCATAAGGAGCTGTCAAAGCGTTATCTACTAAAAGTTCGCCTGTTTTTAATGTGCGAATGGCGGTTCTGCCAATCGCTTCTTCCGTTTTTTTTATAACTTTTCTTTTTTGGAAAGTTGTCTCCTGCCGCACCATTTTAAAATCCTGCTCGCCGATCATTTCGCCTTTGCGGATGCTATTTTTTAGCTCGGCCACATACTCAAAGCGATGAACGATAAAGGGAACGTTGTGTTTTGAAATTGCCTTATTGCCGTTAAAAATCTGCACGGTTGCCACCTCTTGCCCAATTCCTGCAAACTGCGGAGAAAGGGTTACTAAAATTTTGCCGCCATGCTCTGGGGTTGCCAGTTTATCGGGCATTTTCGGAGCTTCAAAATTCCAGTCCTTGCCCTCTTGCAAATTTGTTGGCATTCGCAAACGAACTTCCTTTGACAAAAGAATTTTTAGGGAATCTGCGGAAACAAATCCGGAACGAGCAGTCACGTCGCAAAATTTTACGCCATTGAAAACCGCATTTTCACTGCCCGAAACAGATTTGATAAAAAACCCTTTTATGACGTTTTCCGTAACCCTCGTCTTTCGCCCCGGTTCCGCAACCTTGCCAACTTCCAAATTTGAAATCTTCTGCACAAGCTCCCGGTCACCTTTAATTTCCGCAATCTGCCCCAAACGGATAACACCGGGTTCAACCGTAGCCTGAGCCTTAAGACTAACAGTAGCTTGCCCCGCAAAGACTAAACTGTATAATGCCAGTATAAATGCTAATGAAGTATTGAAAATGGAAAATAAAGAATTTGGTTCCGCAAATTCAAAAACTAGCTTTGTTTTGTAATTCTCAACTCTCAACTCTCAACTCTCAATTGAATTGTTAAACTACCTCTTCAAACTGTTCGCAGTTTGAAGCATCTCATCGCTGGTGATTATGGCTTTGGAACTTATTTCGTAGGCACGTTGCGCCACAATCATATTCACCATTTCTTCCACCATTTGTACATTGGAGCTTTCCACAAACTGATTTCTTAAATAGCCAAAATTCTCTTCGCCGGGAAGACCTATTATGGGCGGACCGCTGGCATCGCTTTGCCGATAGACGGTTCCGCCATCTGCCGTTAGACCGGAGGGATTTATAAACCTTGCAAGTTCAATTTGCCCTAAATCTACCGAACCGGTGTATCCCCGTCTTTCACAAGAGACTTCTCCGGCTACGGATATAACTACATAAGTTGCATCGTCAGGAATGTTTATAGGAGGGTCTAATAGGTAACCCTGGCTTGTAGTGAGGTAACCTTCATCGTTCCTTTTAAACGCTCCATTGCGTGTGTAGCCGATTTCGCCATCCAGAAGGCGTACCTGGAAAAATCCATGCCCCTCAATAGCAGCATCAGTTTCGTTGCCGGTTTGTTCCAAGTTACCCTGCAAAAATATACGAGTTGTAGCAACAACGCGCGACCCCAAGCCAATTTCTATGCCAACCGGAGTGCGGTTTCCGTCTTCCATTTCACCGCCGGGGCGTTGCAAAGTCTGGTAAATAAGGTCTTCAAATTCAACTTGTTGCTTTTTATAGCCCAAAGTATTCACGTTGGAAAGGTTATGGGCAATGGTATCCACAAAGGTTTGGTTTGCTTTCATACCTGTGGCTGCGGTGTAAAGAGAGCGAATCATACTTGGCAAAATGCAAAAAGCGTGCCAGTTGTCTGAACCCTGATTTTCAGGATTAAAGGATTTTCAGGATTTTTCTCTCAGAATTTGATTTGCCTGCTGCGCTTACAACAACAATTCCCTTAAAATTGCCGGAATTCCAGGAAGTTTCCCTTGAATTTGAGCTAAAAAGGAGTTTTCCCTGCAAATTGTGGATTTTCCAGGCGACATCGCTTTGAGAAGATAGATAAAGGATGCCCGAATGCTGGTTTATTTGTATGCCAAGCCGATTGTTTTTTGCGATAATCGGGGAATTTTCTGGAAAGGGCTGCACCGTTATTCCTTCTGCATTTGTTACCGGATTATCCAAAACATCAATTATATTCACCCATGTTCCGCTCATCAGGCTAACACCAAACCAGGCCAAAAACTGGTCAAAATACATCTCGTTGTGTGTGGTGTCTTCTATGCCGGCAGGGTCAACTGCATTTCCAAAAAAATCTACCTTATTTTTCCAATCGTAAAACTCTGCCATTTTGCTGCTCCAAGCGATTTTATCATCATCTGTGCCTACCGCCATAGCTACTGTTAGCCACTGCCCTACTGTAAGGTGACTATGCTCCCTCCTGTAACGCCAAGTATTAGGATTATTTTGGTCGTTAAATTCTTCCCATCTGTCTCCTGTGGGAACTAACTCGCCCTTGTTAGCACCTTGTAACTGGTAAAAATTCGCTGCAATTGGACCTCCTTTTCCTTTTATAAACTTTAAAGAACTATCTAAAAATTCTTTTGCTCTCGGCTCTTTAAACCAAATATAATCATTTGCTATACGCCATAAAATTCTAATTGCATCTTTGAAAAACGCATTTCCAGCCAAATAAGCATTATAACCCGGACCGTTGCTTAAAAAGCCTCCATTGATGTCTGTCCAGTCAGGAACCATTCCTAAATCAGAAACCGGATTTACTCCCAATACTCTATAGCTTTCATTTACCATTGCCATCCAAGTATGGCTCTTGTCATCGTCAAAATCGGCAAAAATGCGATACCATGCTGGTGCAAAATAACCAGGATTTATAGTCCCATTATTAGGCCATTGTGGTCTTCCCCAATCACCCGGCAATAGCAATTTCCAATCATAAACCTGCCTTTCAAAGAGACATTTTATTACAGCTTGAGCATTAGAGGCATAATTAGCGGATTCACTAGTGTTTTTCCATTTTCCTTTATCTACCAGTTTACTCGCAAAAATCAAAGCAAGCCCAATATCTTCATCCGCATCTGAAGCGGGGCCGCTATCTCCTGTAGAACCACCGTTTTGATTTACTCGCCAAGTAAGGCAAGACGAACCCATATACCTTTTTCCTGCTGCCCAGATTTTGTCAAAATATACCTGGTCATCCGCATACAAAGCTAGCAACATGCCATAGCCAACACCTTCACTTACCGCATCGCCGGGGGTTTCACTTTTGGGTCTATGTACCAAACCAGTGCTATAAGCGTCAATATTGCGCCTTTTAAGCCCTTGCCAAGTGCTGTCCAAAACTTGCTTCCACTGTTTTGCCCCGACTTTTGGCTGCTCATTTGCAATTTCCAGCACAGCAAAAGCAGGAGAAAACAGAACGGAAAGCGCTATAGCAATAAAAACTATATTCCTCATCTATTTAAATATAGAAATTATTGACATATTTTTTCCATTCCACCCATATACCCCCTCAGCACCTCTGGAACTACAAGCGAGCCGTCTGCCTGCTGATATTGGTCGCAAAGGGCAACCATAACCCTGGGAGTGGCTAGGCCGGAGCCGTTAAGGGTATGCACAAAAGTGTTTTTTCCGTTTATTTTTGCGCGAATATTCGCCCGGCGCGCCTGATAATCCTCAAAATTGGAAACCGAGCTAACCTCAAGCCACTTTTTTTCAACGGGAGCAAATACCTCCAAATCGTAGCATTTTGCGGCGGAAAACCCCAAATCCCCCTTGCAGAGCGCAACAACCCTGTGCTGCAAGCCCAGTTCCTGCAAAAGTTTTTCGGCAAAACCTACTAATTCCTCATGATTTTCATAGCTCTTTTCAGGATGAGCAAAATAGACCATTTCCACCTTGTTGAACTGATGCAAACGCAATAAACCCCTGGTATCCTTGCCATAACTGCCGGCCTCCCTGCGAAAACACGCCGAATATGCACACAACTTCAAAGGCAAACTGCTTTCGGGTATAATTTCATCTGCGTAAAGGTTTGTGACCGGGACTTCTGCCGTTGGAATCAAAAATAAATCGTCGTTTTTGTCGCAGGCATACATATCCTCCTCAAATTTCGGGAGCTGCCCCGTGCCGGTCATGGATTTGCGGGTGACAAGGTATGGCGGAATAACCTCCTCAAAGCCGAACCTATCGCGGTGGCAATCCAAAAACCACTGGAGCAAAGCCCGCTCAAGCCGGGCACCCAAACCCCTGTAAACGGGAAACCCGCTGCCGCTTATCTTTGCACCGCGCTCAAAATCAAAAATGCCCAACTTTTCGCCCAAAGCCTTGTGGTCAAGGGCGGCAAAATCCAAGTTTCGTTCCTTGCCCCAGGCGCGAACAACCACATTGTCTTCACTGCTGCCGCCTTCCGGCGTTGTGGAGTGCGCTATATTAGGAATGTGGAGTAGCTTGTTGGTTTGCTCCTCGTCTATCAAACGTATTTTGCCGTCAAGTTCGGAAATCTTATCGCCCACTATCCGCATCTCTTCCACGGCGGAGTCCGCATTTTGCCCGGCTTTTTTGAGTTCACCGATTTTTTTTGAAGCGGTGTTGCGCTTTGCCTTTAAACTCTCGGTTTCGGCAATCAATTCCCGCCTTTTAACATCAAGTTCCAGAACCTCGTCAATGCTCACGCTCGAATTTTTTTTTTTCGTTTCCGCACGGTAAAATTCCGGATTCTCGCGAATTTTTTTAATGTCCAGCATGGAGGGAATGTAGAAAAAATAACTCAATACTCCAACATCAGAACTTTGTTTTTTCCGTAAGGCAGCGTTCTATAATACAGAATGCCGGGTGCGGGAAATTTTTTGGGTTGCCAGATTAATGTGTTTCCCGGTTCGCCTTTAATTCTTTCCAGCAATGCTCCGTTTGCGGAGCGAATTTCCACTCCGCTTGAATTTTTCGGCAAAGGTCCGAATTTTATTTCTGAATATCGTTTTGGATTCCAGGGATTGGGGTAAGCTATAAAATCTTTGAAAGGAACCGGCAGAACAAAATCCTTTTCCAGCAAACGAGACAAAACCCAACCGAAATGACTGTCGCTATTTCCGGATTTTAAAGGGCTTATTATCGCAACGGAGTCCGTACTCGGGGCATCTGCCGTTCTGATAAAATCAAAGGTTCCTGCGGGTAAAACCTTGGGTGCTGTTGTTTTCATTTTCCAATCCGGCCAATAACGCATGTCATCCCAAAAAGGTTTACCATAAGGCGAAACTTCCGCATTTGTTCCAGAATAAAAAATGTGCGAGGCGTATTTGTGAAATAAATCCTCCGCATCCATATCAAGCGAATTCGCAAGCCTTGCCAGGTGTATTGCAAATTTTTCTTCGGGGTACTCCGAAAAATAATCCCATATAACGGAGTCAAAATTCGGACCTAACTCGGAAAACAAAAACAAGTAAAGCGTAGCATAGCCATATTCCTGAATTTTTTCCAGACTATTTATGGATTCTCCCGGATTATGGAAAACATCTGAAAGATAGCCTATATAATCGTTGACTTCCGGCGCACCGATTTCTTCTACGCCTGTTGCGCTTGCCTCCAGCCAGAAAGAACTGTTCTTGTATATATTGAATTGCGTTAATTGAAAACTGTGATAGAGTTCGTGGAAAACGGTTACCTTTAAGGCCAAATCCCATTTTTTGGAGTAATCCCCGTTTATGCTTGATATAAAAGGCCTTCCTTTTTTGATTATTGAGCAGTCTTTGCCGGATAAAAAATCGTTTTCTATGGCTATTTGCGTTTTTTTCAGTGCTCTTGTATCGGGAGGAAATGTTAAACCGTAAACATCACAGTACCCTGCAATTCCCGTATCTACAACTTCAACCGGATAAAAACCTATAGGAACGGTCTTCTCATAAAACTTGGTTTGCTTTGCACCTTCTATGCCTTTCATTTTCAGGGAATCTTTGTGCAGTTTGTAAGCCTGTACCAAATATTTTTCAAGAGAATCTATGTAACTTGGGTTTTTAACCGCATGTTCACCGTTTTCCGTATAATAAATGATAAATTTATTGTCTTTGGTTTTTCTTTCACGAACAGTTCCGCTGAGTTTTGCCGCGCTATAACTTTCTCTTGCAAGTATTTGCGGATTTTTAAGGTTTTCCGCATACTGCAAGGTTCCGCAATGTCCGCCGACACCGAAACTCTGCGAGAAAAACATAGCTACAAAGAATACTGAAATACAATAACGAAACACGATAAAAATGTAGAATTTTTCTATATTTTATTTCAACAATGGGTAATCTAACAAAACGTTCTATTTTCGCCTTTACGGCTATGCCGATAGTGGCACTTATTTTATGGTATAGCGATTATACCCGCTGGGCCTTTGTCCTGTTTTTGAACGCTATTGCAGCCTACGAATGGGCAAAAATGGTTTCTGCCGCTTATCCGGCAAAAACCGGGCTTATCAGTGTGCTTTATCCGGAAAAAACCAGGTTTGTCGGCGTGCTTTCCCTAGTTTGCACAACCGCTTTAACCATTCCCTGGCTGGAGAATAGTTATAATATTTACATGCTCCCTATTTTGGCGATTGTTATTCTGCTTTACATGGCTGTAGCCTTTGCATACGTGGATGTTAAGCATCTGTTTCCCTGGCTTGTGCTTCAGATAGCAGGTCCTCTCTACATAGGGCTTTGGGGCGGGAAGAGCCTTGAGTTGTTTGAGCGCGGGCAGGGCTGGGAACAATGCTCCAAATTCCTGGTTGTTATGACAACCCTATGGGCTTGCGATTCCGCTGCGTATTTTGCGGGCAGGTTCTGGGGCAAGCATAAATTTTCTCCGCAGATAAGCCCCAAAAAAACATGGGAAGGGGCAATTGGCGGAACGCTTTTCGCAATTTTCTGGTTTTGGCTTTGGACAAGAACCGGTTTTGGTTATACGGTGTTTAATATCTCTCCGGCAACAGCCATAATTTTGGCTTTTGTCATAGCTGTTACAGGGCAACTGGGCGATTTGCTCATATCCGCCTTAAAGCGATGGTCGGGGATAAAGGATTCGGGAGAAATTTTTCCGGGGCACGGCGGGGTTTTAGACAGGGCGGATAGTTTTTATTTAGCTGCACCTATAGCTACAATTTTACTATATTATATCTCAACATAAATTGAGAGGTTATATGTCCCACAACTATTTGTTTACTTCCGAAGCGGTTTCGCCCGGTCATCCCGACAAGGTGGCAGACCAAATCTCCGATGCCATTCTGGACGCAATGCTCGCCCAAGACCCCAAAAGCAGGGTAGCGTGCGAAACTCTGGTCAGCACAGGCCTGGTTGTAGTAGCAGGTGAAATAACCTCAAAGGCGAATGTTGATTATCAAAGGGTGGTTAGGGATACTATTAAGGAAATCGGCTACACAGAAGCGGGAATAGGCTTTGATGCGGACAGTTGCGCGGTTATGGTGGCTTTGGATAAGCAAAGCCCGGATATTGCGCAGGGTGTTAATGCCGCTGCCGCAGAGGGCAAAGATACCGCAGAGCAAGGCGCAGGTGATCAGGGAATGATGTTCGGCTACGCCTCGGACGAAACCCCGGAACTCATGCCGCTCCCCATTTTCCTCGCGCACAAACTGATGGAGAACATAGTTGAATTAAGGGAAAAGGGAGTGATAAAATGGCTTCGCCCCGATGCAAAGAGCCAGGTAACCGTTGAATACAATAAAAACAACGAGCCGGTTAGGGTAGATACAGTTGTCGTATCAACGCAGCACAAAGCCGAGGTTAGCCATGAAAAAATAAAAAAGGAAATCATTGAAAAACTGATTAAAAAAACAATTCCCGCAAAATTTCTGGACAAAAAAACCCGCTATTTGGTAAACCCAACCGGAAAATTCGTGATAGGCGGGCCTCATGGCGACAGCGGTGTAACCGGTCGTAAAATAATAGTTGACACTTACGGCGGAATGGGCAGGCACGGCGGTGGCGCGTTCAGCGGCAAAGACCCCTCAAAGGTCGACAGATCTGCGGCTTATGCCGCTCGTTATGTAGCAAAAAACATAGTTGCGGCAAAACTCGCCAAGCGTTGCGAAGTTCAGTTAGCTTATGCCATCGGCTACCCGGAACCGATTTCCATAAATGTGAATACGTTCGGCACCGGCAAAATAAGCGACCACAAATTTGAAGCCCTTATTCGCAAGCATTTTGAGTTAAAACCCGCAGGCATAATCAAAACTTTGGATTTGCTGAAGCCGGGCTACAAAGCAACAGCCAAACACGGGCATTTTGGCCACAAGGGAGCGCGTTTTAGCTGGGAAAAAACTGACAAAGCGGAGGCGTTGAAAAAAGACGCGAATGGATTGTAGAGGTTATGATTTTTTCTATATTTCCATGATTATGCGTACTATATTCTTCTTTCTCGCTCTTTTTTGTGTATTCGGTAGTGCCTTTGCGCAGATGCTTCCGGGAGCTAAGCCGGTCGCTACCAATATGATGGATTCCACAGGCAAGCCGCTCCTGATGGATTTTAGCATCAATTTGACGGGCATTGAAGATGCCAATATGCCTTATTCGGTGTTTAGCCAGCGCCCCTTGATGCTCTACTATTTTAGCCCCTTATGCCCGTATTGCAGAAAAAGCTACCCCGATATTCAACAGATAGCAAAGGAATATGAGCAAAAAGGCCTGGCCAGTATTGCAGTCTCGGTTGGCGGCGTTGAGAAAAGGGAGATTTTGATATTTATGAAGCAACATAAAGCTGCCATTCCGTTTTTTCAGGATTCCGAGCAGGAATTTGCCAAAAAATACGGCGATAAATACGTGCCGCGGCTCTACCTGATTTCCCCAGACAGAAAAGTTACTCGCTACACCGCCTTTGAACAGAATAACTTAAAAGACATTAGAGCTGATATAGAAAAATTACCGGGTATAAGCAAATAAGTGAATCTGTCTAAAAATTTTTCTTACGCAGAACTGGCTCGTGGTATGGATGCCGCTCTTGTCACGGTTCTTTCAGAACATTTGGGATGGGTGGCGGAACACCCGGATGAATTTCCGCATAGCCGGTATATTTCACAGAGCCGGACGGCATGGCTTATGGCGCATGAGGAATTTTCGGAACTGGGGCAAAAGTTTACGGAGCGGCTTTATGAATGGCATTTCAAATGGCAACAGAGGTTTGAAGCGGAAAGCACGGCTCAGGCTGTGGCAAAAGGCTCAGAAGATATAAGAAAAAACAAAAATTCAAAAGACAGGGAAAAACTGGCGAAAGACCTTTATTTAAACACGGTTCATTTAATGGTTGGCGATGCTCAAAAACATATAGTCACTTTAAGCGGCCGCGCTGATTTTTTACAGGAGAGCATTCGTAAAATATGGCATAAAAACTGCCCTAATGATTCTTATTCAAAAATACTTCCAAGCATTGAAAACTCGCTCCAAAATTACGAAGAAATTTATTTTGGCGATATAAGAAAATTATTTTTTGAAGACCAAAAAAATTCCATACCGAGCATTGCAAGGCGAGAATTTTTGGAAACCATAATGGCAAATGACAATTGCAATTTGATTTTAAGTTTCTATTTTTCAAAAGTTTTTCGCCATATATCTAAAATTTCTTCTTGCCTGTGCGAATTCTATTCTAAAAAATGGGCTTTGTATGCAAGAGGTTTTAGCAGCAGGCAAAATTTGTTACCCTTGGGATAAAATATGATGGAAACAGCAATTCTCGCTTCTCTCTTATTCATTGCGCTAATTGTGCTTGCAGTGCTTTTGAACACTCAGCGTAAAATTTTAAAGGAATTGAAAAATATTCACATTCCTCCTCCGCAAAAAATTGAGTTCCCAAAAATTGAGTTCCCAAAGATTGAATTTCCGAAAATCGAAATTCCACCGGCAAAGGAAATCGTTATGGATTTGAAGCCGGTTGTTGAGGCTGTTAATAATTTGGATTTGAAGCCGGTTATAGAAGCCATTAAAGACAAGCCGAAAGAAATCATAACCGTTGAATTTTTGCAAAATTTGGCAAACACGCAGAGCGATTTGATAAAGGTACTG
>JGI24698J34947_10000567_pt1 | contig 17610 bp, 14 predicted proteins | sample TergutMp193P3_FD_34947 | JGI IMG/M metagenome (IMG submission 34947) | reverse complement strand
GGCGCTGCGGGAAACTACTGCATCGGCGTTGCGTCATCGGAAAGNGGCGGGCTTCGAGGCCCCTGGAAGCAGTCGGAAAAGCCCCTNTANGAGGCNGANGGCGGNCACGGGATGGTCTTCTCCACACCCTCGGGGAAGCTCTACCTCACGGTACACAGCCCCAACAAGAGCCCGCTGGAGCGGCCCATTTTCGTGGAGCTATGCGAGAGGGATGGGAATCTTACTCCCGCGTGAACGCGGGAGTAGGGGAAAACAGAAGAGGGAAAAGAGAAGAAAGATGAAAAATAAATTAGGAAGTATTTCTATAAAGACGAAGAGACTCTTGGTAAGGAATTTCATGGAGGATGATTATAACGATCTTTATGAATACCTGTCTGATAAAGAAACTTATGAATTTGAACCAGGTGAACCGATAACAGTTGAGGCCGCGAAAAAACTCTGTAATGAAAGATCCAGGAATAATAATTTTTTGGCGGTTCAGTTGAAAAATAAAGTTATAGGGCATATATATTTTACGCAAATGATGCCAATAGGATTGATGACATGGGAAACAGGATTTATCTTCAACAAAAAATATCAGGGAAAAGGCTATGCCACAGAATCATTAATGGCAATTATTGAATATGGCTTTAAGAATATGAATATACATAAGGTAATAGCGCATTGCAGCCCAAAAAATACTCGATCATGGAAATTGCTGGAAAGGGTAAAAATGAGACGGGAAGGAAAATTAAGAGAAAGTATTTATTTCGATATTGATGAAAATGAAAATCCGATATGGCTTGATACATATGAATACGGACTATTGGAAAGGGATTTGCAAGCTATTGACACATAATACTGCTTTATATACTATAAGTGTGCAATTTTTAGGAGCGGATTGATGAAAGTCTATATAAGCGTGGATATGGAAGGATTAACCGGAATAGCCCACTGGGATGAAGTGACAAGGACGAAACCCGATTACCCGCCATCTGTCGATGAAATGATGAATGAAGTAAGAGCCGCGTGTGAGGGGGCGAACCAGGCCGGGGCAAAAGAGATTTGGATAAAGGACGCGCACGCATCCGGCAGAAATATTGGTTTCACCCATTTACCAGATAACGTAAAAATAATTCGCTCTTTCAACGGGCACCCTTATTGCATGATGCAGGAAATTGATAATTCTTTTGACGCGGCATTAATGATCGGGTATCATTCATTTGGAAGCTCCGACGAAAACCCCCTTTCCCATACCATGGATGAGAGTTTTTATATAAAGCTAAACGGGGAATACATAAGTGAATTTTTGATTAACTCTTATACTGCCGCGCTGGTTAATGTTCCTGTGGTTTTTGTAAGCGGCGATATGGGTCTTTGTGATCATGTGAAAAAAATAAACCCCAATATAAAAACAGTCGGGCTAAAAAAGGGAATAGGGAATTCCGTGATTAGTATTCATCCAAAGCTGGCTTTTGACAGGATTAAACAAGGCGTGGAAGATAGTTTAAAAGGCAAGGTTAGTGATTGCAAGCTACAACTGCCTCAAAGATTTGATGTGGAAATCTCTTTTTTTAACCACGCTAAAGCATACAAAGCATCATTTTATCCGGGAATAAAAAAAGTCTCCTCGACAACTTTACTGTATGAGACTGATGATTACTTTGAGGTATTGAGGATGTTCATGTTTGTACTTAGTGTATAGTATGGGAAAGGAATTACGGAGGAATGACAGTATGGTAAGAATCCTGGCAACTGATGGAATCGAATCCAGCGCCGCGAAGGCCCTCACGGATCTCGGGTTTGAGGTAGTCCAACAGTTCTACGACGAAAGTGAGCTGCCCGGCCGGGCTGCCGAGTACGATGTTGTTGTAGTACGCAGCGCCACAAAAATCCGCAAGCCGGTCATTGACGAGGCCGCCAAAGCAGGCAAGCTCAAACTCATCATCCGTGGGGGAGTCGGCATTGACAACATCGACGCGGCCTACGCGAAAGAAAAAGGCATTGACGTGCAGAACACACCGATGGCCTCAAGTGCGTCGGTGGCGGAACTCGTCATCGCCCATATACTCAGCCTCGCGCGCTTCATTTATGCTGCGAACATCACCATGCGGGAAGGCAAGTGGGAGAAGAAACGCTATGAAGGCATTGAGATCGCCGGGAAGACGCTTGGTATCATAGGCATGGGGCGCATTGGCCGACAGGTCGCCAGGAAGGCGAGCGCCCTCGGCATGAACGTCATTTACTTTGACCCCAAAGGCGCAACAGCCAATAACGCGCCGTTTGAATATTTTCCACTTAACGACCTGTTCGCGAAGTCAGATTTCATCTCGCTTCACGCGACAAAGAAAGATGGCCCTGTCATTACGGCTGACGCAATCGCGAAGATGAAAGACGGTGTCTACTTCATCAACACGGCCCGGGCGGCGCTGGTTGATACGCAGGCTCTGCTCAGGGCGCTTGACAGCGGTAAAATTGCCGCTGTCGCTCTCGATGTTTTCGATGAGGAGCCGATTAAAGACCCGGCAATCTACACCCACCCGAAGATTTCCATGACACCCCACATCGGCGCGTCCACGGTGGAGGCCCAGCTTCGCATAGGTGAAAATATCGTTGAAATAATTTCCGAAAAGTTTAAGAAGTAAGGAGAAAGATATGAAGACTTTGTACAATTTTTCAGCCGGCCCCTCGGTGTTGCCGAAGGAAGTGCTGCTTGACGCGCAGAAGAACCTTATCGATTATGAGGGCTGCGGTATGTCCGTCATGGAGATGAGCCATCGTTCGAAAGAGTACGACGATATCATCAAGAAAACCGAAGAGTTGTTTCATTCTGTTTTGGGAATTCCCGACAACTACAAGGTGCTTTTCCTGCAGGGCGGTGCAACGCAGCAATTTGCGATGGTGCCAATGAATCTCCTTTCAAAAAAAGGAAAGGCGGATTATATCGTAACCGGGGTCTTTGCGGGCAGCGCTTACAAGGAAGCACAGCTCTTCGGGAAGCAGGTTTCACTCGCCGGTACCACGAAGGAAGAAAACTTCAAGCGGATTCCTGACCAGAACGAGTTGAAGCTCGACCCAGGCGCGGATTATGTGCACATCTGCGAGAACAACACTATCATCGGCTCCAAGTGGAAGTACGTTCCTGAGACTGGCGGCGTGCCAATCGTCTCCGATATGTCTTCCTGCATACTGTCGGAACCGGTTGACGTTACGAAGTATGGCATTATTTACGCGGGCGCTCAGAAAAACATTGCCCCCGCTGGCCTCACCGTTGTCATCATTCGCAAGGACCTGATTTACGATCCCCTGCCGGGAACGTCGACCATGCTCAACTACAGCATCCAGGCCGAAAACGACTCGATGAAGAATACGCCTCCATGTTGGCCGATTTACATCTCCAAGCTCGTTTTGGAACTGATTCAAAAAGTGGGCGGCCTTACGGAGATGAAGAAGCGCAACGAAGCCAAGGCCAAGGTTCTCTACGATTATCTTGAAACCACTGATTTCTACAAGGCCCATGTTGTGCCCAAGGATCGCTCTATGATGAACGTCACATTCAGGACAGGCAGTGACGAGCTTGACAACAAATTCGTAAGCGAAAGCAAGGCTGTTGGTATGTCCAACCTCAAGGGACATAGACAGGTTGGCGGCTTGCGGGCGTCCATCTACAACGCTATGCCTAAAGAGGGCGTGGAATATCTTGTTGATTTCATGAAGAAGTTTGAGAAAGAGAACCGTTAGGGAGCAGCCGTTCACCTGAGATGGAGGTTAGATGACCAAGGTAAAGGCATTTCGGGCCTTGAGACCGTCGCCGGGATACGCCGGGCAAATTGCAGCGCCGCCCTACGATGTAATGAACAGCGAAGAAGCCCGCGTTATGGTAAAGGATAAACCCCTGTCCTTTCTCCACGTTGACAAAGCCGAAATCGATCTTGATCCTTCCATTAACGTATACGACAACGCGGTCTACGAAAAGGCGAGGGCAAATTTCCTCGCCCTTCGGTCCTCAGGCAAGATACTGAAAGACGAGACGGAATGTTATTACATTTATCGACTGACGATGGACGGTTGTGCGCAAACCGGTATTGTGGCCTGCCCTTCGGTTGACGACTATCTGAACGACAAGATCAAGAAACATGAGTTAACCATGGCGGACAAGGAAGCAGACCGTATACGCCACGTGGATATTCTTGACGCGAATACCGGGCCCATCTTTCTCACGCACAGGCCCGACAAGGCGTTATCCGCTATCTCGGCGGGGTGGGTTTCCGGCCACGACGCAATCTTTTCATTTACAGTAGACAATGTGAAGCATGAAGGCTGGATCGTTGACAGCCCGGAAACAATCGCGGAGATCGCGGCTTGTTTTGAGCGTATCCCGGCCCTTTACATCGCCGACGGTCATCACCGCTGCGCCTCGGCCGTGCGGGTTGCCCAAAAGCGAAGGGAGGCAAACCCCGGCTACACTGGCGATGAGGAATTCAATTATTTCCTCGCCGTAATTTTCCCTTCGGATCATCTAACGATTCTGGATTATAACCGTGTCGTGAAAGACCTCAACAATCTAAGCGAAGACAAGTTTCTTGAAAAAATCAAAGCGTCTTTTGATATCGAATCTGCTTCAGGCATCGTAAAGCCTTCCGCGAAACATGAGTTCGGCCTTTTCCTGAATGGCGCATGGCGGCGTTTACGCGCCAGGAAAGGCAAGTGGAATGACGATGATCATGTTGAGAGGCTTGATGTTTCGATTTTGCAGAACAACCTTCTCGGGCCAATCCTCGGTATCGACGATCCACGCAAGAACAAGCGTATCGATTTTGTCGGCGGAATGCGTGGGCTGGCTGAACTGGAGAGGCGCGCGAATACCGATATGGCTGTCGCGTTTTCAATGTACCCGACAACGCTGGATGATCTTTTGGACATCGCTGACGCGGGCAAGATCATGCCCCCAAAGAGTACCTGGTTTGAACCGAAACTGCTCAGCGGGTTGTTCATTCACGATCTGGCGTAAAGGCGAAATGGCTGTGCGGGTTTAGTGAAAAAATAATATGCCCCTTTTGAAACAACACTTTGGCCCCTGGTCCTTTTACCGCGAGGCCCTGGCTATTGCCCTGCCTGTAATGATGCAGCAGCTCATCATGAGTATGGTTTCCCTCATCGACAACTTCATGGTTGCGGGCCTCGGGGATACCAGCATGGCTGCGGTAAACGTAACCAACCAAATCAACTTTATATATATCGTTATAATCAATACCGCCTGTCAGGCTGGGGGTATTTACCTGGCCCAGTTCGGGGGCGCCAGGGACAGCGAGGGGATGAAGCACGCCTTTCGTTTCAAGGTGTTTTTTTCCGCCGTAATTGCGGTGACGGCTTTTGTACTCGCCAACTCTTTTTCCAGGTCCATGATCGCCATGATGACGATGGGGAACACATCCCAGAATGAAATCGTCGCCAAAGGTTCGGAATACCTGCGGCTCATTTCATGGACTTATCTGCCGATGGGAATTTCCATGTCCATTGGAACCAGTTTTCGGGAAATTGCGAGGCCGAAAATACCGCTCATCGTTTCCAGTTTTGCGACCCTTGTAAATACAGTCGGCAACTGGATTTTGATTTACGGGAACCTGGGCGCCCCTCGCCTGGAAGTGGCTGGCGCGGCGTATGCCACGATCATAGCGAGGGTTTTTGAGCTTGCGGTTTTTATCGTTTACGCCTCACGGGCAAAAGCGCCTTTCTTTGTGGGCCTTATAAAGCTCTTTCACATAGACAAACGGCTTGTAAGGGAAATTCTTGTCAGATCGGGCATGATATTCGCTTCCGAGTTATCCTGGGTCAGCTCAGAAACCATCATGACAGCAATGTATAACCGCCGTGGCGGCGCGGAGGTTGTTGCCGGTATGGCGGCCGGCTGGACCATTGCCAATATTTTCTTCCTGCTTTTTGGCGGGGTCTGGATAACTGCGGGCGTTCTGGTAGGCGGCGCGTTAGGCGCAGGTAAACTTGACGAAGCCCGCAAGCGGGCAGCATGGCTCAAGTCAGGCGCAATTGCCGCAGGCATCATCCTCGCGATTCCAGGCGCGCTTTTGTCAGGCTTCATCATCCCGCTGGTTTTCTCTAACTTGAGCGCGGCGGCCAGGGCTTCAAGCCTTGGCCTTATACTGGTGATCCTCGCCTATCTCCCCCTCTGGGGATTGCTCAATCTGCAATTCGCCATCTCCCGTGCCGGAGGGGATGCTGCGATGGGGATGTATACCGACCTTTCAGTAAATACCCTGCTGTTTGTCCCTGGCGCCGTCATCCTGTCTTTCTTTACTTCCATGCCGCCGGTTCCCATGTTTGCCATAATAAAACTTACCGATTTTGTGAAACTCTTTATCTGCCATCACTTTCTGCACAAAGAACGCTGGGTGAAGAATTTGACCATAAAAGAACCGCAAGTTTCACAGCCCTGAGGAATTATGCTCCACATCGAAACCTGTGTACCCCAGGGGCTCCTTGTCTTCCTTTTCTACCGAATCTACCCGGGCGTACTGCGGCCCACGGTGAAGCCACGCGAGAAATTGCGCGAGCTTTTCCGGCGATCCTTCCGCCCAGACTTCCACGTCACCGTTAGCCGCATTTCGTACCCAGCCGTCTACGCCAAAACGCCGTGCTTCCATGATGGTAGAATATCTAAAGCCCACTCCCTGAACCCTGCCGCAAACCCGTGCGTAGAAAGCCGCAGGCGCTTTATGCTGTTTGGTCATCATCTGAGCATAGCAGATTCTTGTCATCTTGATAATGTTTCTCCTTGAGACAAAACGCAAATTAGTATAGATTATTCACTATGAACAAAAAAGTGGGAATTGTGCGCTGTGCTTCCTATGACCCTTTGGAAGTATATGAAGCCGTGAAAAAGGCCGTGGGACTTGCGGGCGATCTTGACGTGGCCGGGAAGACTGTGCTTTTAAAACCCAACATCCTGTCCGACACCCCTCCGGAAAAAGCCGTTTGCACCCATCCGGCCGTTCTTGAGGCGGCTATCAGGCTGGTGAGGGAGATGGGTGCGAAACGCATACTCGCGGGGGACAGTCCCGGCCTCCAGACCCCCGGTTTTTCGGCGAAAGCTTCGGGTCTAGCAGATGTCATAAAGAAGAATGGCGCAGAGTGGGTGGATTTCACCAAAGGAAAAATCGAAGTTCCCTGCCCGGACGGAAAGGTGGTGAAAAAGTTCACCCTGACCCAGGCTGTGAGGGAAGCGGATGTCATGATAAGTATTCCAAAACTCAAGACACACCAGCTCATGTACTTCACCGGGGCCATGAAAAACATTTTCGGCCTCATCCCCTCAGTCGCGAAGAGCCCTTATCACGTCCGTTACTCCAGCCGCGAATCCTTTGCCGCCATGCTCGTCGATCTCAATCTTGCGGTAAAGCCCGCCTATGCCTTTATGGACGCTGTTATCGGGATGGAAGGGAACGGCCCAGCCGCCGGAAACCCCCGGCAAGTCAGCCTTGTCATGGCCTCTTCCAACCTCCTTGCCATGGATGTCGCGGCCACTACCGTTATATGCTATCCTCCCTCGGAAATACCCATGATCAAGGATGCCCTGGATCGCGGCTGCTGGCTTGCAGGTTTTAATGAGATCGAATATCCCGGCCTTTCGCCTGTGGATGTACGAATCCCTGATTTTGTAAAACTGCCGTTGAAAAGAACGAGTTCCCAGTTTCTCGATTTTGTGCTTCCCCCACCTTTAAGGAGGCTGAAGGATTCCCTCGAACCAGTGCCAGAAATCAACCACGATATCTGCGCCCATTGCGGGGACTGTTCCCGAATCTGCGCCTCAAATGCCATAAGCCCAACTGGGGAGGGAAAGGAACGCCGTGAGGTCATCGACTACAGCCGCTGCATTAGGTGTTTTTGCTGCCACGAGATTTGCCCGGCAAAGGCGATTGAGGTTGTGAAGCGGAAGCGTGTGGGTTGAGTTTTATTATGGAAGGCGACGGCATATCCCTTATGGAATCTTTATCGTTTTCGGGTCAAACGTGATTTCGGGATATTTCAGCTTCATTGATTCAAGCGTTTCCACCAACACCTTTGCGACCAGAAGATTACGAAACCATTTGCGCTCGGCAGGTACGATGTACCAGGGCGCTTCGGGGCATGAGCATCTTTCGAAGGCGAGTTCAAACGCTTTTTGGTAGTCGTCCCAGAGCAGCCTTTCGGGGATGTCAGAAGGGTTGAACTTCCAGTTTTTTTTCGGTTTATCGAGCCTTTCTTGAAGCTGTTCTTTTTGGTAGTCGCTGGAAATATGCAGAAAAAATTTGACGACGCGTGTGCCCTCATCACCAAGAAGTGCCTCAAAGCTGTTGATGCTGTCATAGCGTTTTTCGATACGGTCTTTGGGCGCAAGCCCCTTGACGCGAACGATCAGGACATCTTCGTAATGGGAGCGGTTGAACACGCCAATGATCCCCTTGCGCGGGACATTCTGGTGGACGCGCCACAAAAAATCGTGGGCAAGTTCCGTTGAGTTAGGCGTCTTGAATGAAACAACTTTGCAGCCCTGTGGGTTGATGGGGCCGAATATATTCTTGATGGTCGAGTCTTTCCCCGCCGCGTCCATGGCCTGAATCACTACCAAAAGGGCTTGCGAGCCGTCCGCGTACAGAAGCTCCTGGAGTTCCTTAAGCCGCTTGACAAGGGCGGAAGTCTCCTTCTTTGCCTCTTCCTTGGTGATTCTCCCCTCATAGCGCGTGGGCTGCGAGTCCAGCTTGACGGGTTTACGGGAGTCTATTTTGTAGTCGTCGGTATTGATTATCATAATGATTATATAGTATATTAAATCAGGTTGCTGTCAAGGGTCCAAATATGGCAGCAGGACTATGGTTTTAGTTTTAAAACTAGAAATATAGAAGGCAGCGGATAATTCGAAAACCGCCGGGCAGCAACCTTTTTATTTTCCCCACTTTTCTGCGGCTAATTCCACTAAATCGGGGTGTTTTCTCAATGTAGATTTATTGACAAACTTGATTGCGTGCGAAGAGCTTTCTATAGCGGCTTTGCACACTTCGTAAGTCTTGAGTTTTCGTCTTATATGCTTTAGTGAAGCGCCATATTTTTTCATATAGGCCAGGACGGCATTGTAATATTGCGGCATTTTCCACCTGCTATTATAAAGTCCCTGAGTCTTCAAGGCCAGCGACATCATTTTTTCGGTAGGGTTATTTATAGAGAATATTACCCCGTTACCATTTTTGATTGCAATTAACAGCATTTCCTCTGTAGGATTACTAATTTTATGGATTGCATATGGATTAGCAATTACTGCCCGCATACACATTTCTTCTGTCGGATTTTCTATATATTCGATTATATATCCATATTTATCTATCATTTGCAAGATGAATTTTTCTGTTTTAAGATGTCCAGGTACATCTTTGATGTAGTGAGGTATTCTATTTACGGCAATTTCACATATTTGCAAGGTTTTTTCGTTGTCGGCTAATGAAGAAAAGATGTGAATATCCTTTGAAATAGCACTCAGAATGTATTTTTCTTTTCGCATTTCTGTCGGGATCTTGAACAAAAGATCTGGTTTGGTTGACAAAATATCATATACCTTGTCATCATTATTAGCTGAGATATATTGCAATAGGTCAATTTCAGGTCTGCTCATTTTTCTGTCATCATTAGGTTATTTTAAGGGATGTTGATAAAAGATTCAAGCCTTGTAAAGGATAATATTGATAATTGCTTTATTGATCCCTGAGGTTATTATACACATCTTCAATAAAAACGTGCATTACCCTCCTTTTCAATTCATCGTTGTTAAGGAGAAGAGCGTAAAAATCCTCGTTTTGCTCGTATCCGTTTAATAAGGCATCTTTGACACTGTCATCATAGCTAAAATGAAAATCCTTAAGCGTATTGGTTTTAGCGCTCGCTTTTAGTTTTTCATTTTTCAGTAAAATATCTTTAACCTGCAAGGCGGCTTTTGTGGCAACATCTGTATCAAATCGTTTGTTATACACAGCATTGATTTCCTCAATGATTTTTGATAATCGCTTACGTTCATCTGGCCCAATGAAAATCTCCCCAGGTATAGGATATTCTATCTCAGGTTTGGCTACCCATTTTGGTTTGGTAATTTCCCCTGTTTTTTGAGGGGTTTGAAATGTAACTGTTATTTTGTCCGCTATATCAAAATCATTGCCACCGGAAGTTATTTCTATTTCTTTGATGAGATATGAAAGAAAATTGTATCGCTTGTGCAAATCATGATCCTCAAAACTTGTTGCCTGAATGAGGAAACAATAAAATCGTAAAAAACTTCGTATTGATACTTTAATTTCATATTGTTCATGTATCGGATATTTATATACAAGGCGCAGGGCTCTGTCCAATAAAGATTCCATCTTTTCTTTGTCTTTTGAAAACCGCTTTTCCTGATACAAGTATTGGTTAAAAATGTTTATGTCGTCATAGTCGAGAAAATTGTATCGATCTATCTGAGCGACTACTTTGCGGATGTCAGAAGGCGTTATGGTTTGTTTCAGCATCGTATGGGTATAATAAGGAGCGAAAGCTTTCTGTATTTCTTCGTATGAATTTTTGAAATCTAGGATAAATGTTTTCTTGTTGTATGGCGGATAAATTCGATTTAGCCGGGAAAGGGTTTGAACGGCGCCTACACCGTGGAGTTTTTTATCAATATACATCGCAACCAGTTTTGGTTGATCAAAGCCGGTTTGATACTTGTTAGCCACAAGAAGAACCTGGTATTCGTCCCGGTCAAATTCATCCCGAAGGGTAAGGGATGAAAAATCATTCATTTTTTCTTCTTCAAACTCTTCGATTTTCTTGCTTCCGTCATGATCTATTTCAACAGTAACTTTTCCGGAAAAAGCAATTAAAGCTTTTATCCCTAAATAGCCATGGTCTTGAATATATTTGTCAAACGCCAGTTTATATTTTACGGCGGATGCCCTGGACGGAGTTATCACCATTGCCTTGGCTTTACCGTCGAGAAGCCGCATAATGTTATTATAAAAATGCTCAATAATTATTTCTATTTTCTGCACTATGTTTGTGTCATGAAGATTTACATGGTTCGCTATTTTTCGTTTTGCGGTGATTGTGTTTAGTTCGGGATCGTCTTCCATAGCCTTATTGATTTTGTAATAGGTTTCATAAGTGACATAATTTTCCAGAACATCAAGGATGAAACCTTCTTCGATTGCCTGTTTCATTGAATAATTGTCAAAGGCAATTTTTTGGCCTTTTTCGTTAAGCGTCCCGAAAATCTGCAATGTGGTAGCCTTCGGCGTGGCGGTAAATGCGATCATGGCCACGTTTTGCTGCTTTCCATTTGCAGCAATCTCTTTTGATATTTTTTCTTCGATTATGTCAAATTCAGTAATTTCTTCCTCATCTTCATTTTCTGCATTTTTACTAATGGGCGCATTTTCCATTTTCCTGCTTAAAACTTCGCTCACATCACTCATGTTTACACCGGATGTGGAGGAATGAGCTTCATCAATAATGAGGGCAAAAGTGTTATTGGCTAAATCCTTAACTTTGTCGAATACGTAACCGAATTTCTGAATCGTGGAAACTATTATTTTGGTGTTGCCATTAAGGGCAGCCGCCAGATCTTTCGCGGTACAGCTATCATCCATAACCTTGATGAGACCTTCTTTATGTTCAATTGACAACACTGCATCCTGTAATTGACGATCCACGACAATCCGGTCGGTGATAATGATGACAGTCTTGAAAATTTCCTTTTCGTTCTTGTCATGAAGTGTAGTAAGCCGGTGGGCGAGCCACGCAATAGTGTTTGTCTTGCCTGATCCAGCAGAATGCTGAATTAGATAATTTTTCTCTGTGCGATATTCCATAATATCATTGGTCAGGCGGCGGACGGCGTTGAGCTGATGGTATCGGGGAAAGATGATTTTCTCGTCAGTCTTTTTTTGTCCGGTATCGTGATCCTTTTTTACTTCCTTTTGGATGAAAATGAAGTTGTCAATCAGATAAAGAACGGTCTCTTTTGTGAGAATATCTTCCCACATATACGAGACATTTATGCCGTCTTCGTTATGAGGGTTTCCCTTTCCGGTTTCTATGCCTTCGCCATTCCCCTTGTTGAAGGGCAGAAAAAAAGAAGAAGGGCCTTTTAGACGGGTACACATATAGACTTCTTTCATGTCCATGGCAAATGCGGCGAGTACACCAGATTTGAACGAAAAAGTTCTCGTTTTATAGTCCCTTTCGGTTTTATACTGTTTTATAGCATTTTCTACACTTTGACCCGTTGCATTGCATTTCAGTTCGATGGCAAAGACAGCCAGACCGTTAAGGAAAATAATGAGGTCTATTCTTTCATTTTCCTTATGGTAAACCTCTTCCATAACGGAAAGGATATTATGTGAATGCAGTTCGTTCAGTTTTTTGTTGAAGGTAGTTGCAGGCTGGCGGTACATAAGGTCAAGTTTTACCCCGCTACCGAAATCAATGCCGTTTTTCAACACATCAATTAAGCCACGGTTTTTCTTGTTTATCTCGTTGTTGATAAAGTTTAAAACGGTTTCACGGGTTTTATCTTTATATGTCTTTTCCAGCTTTTCCAGTGCCTCATTTTGTGTGTTCCTAAAAAAGGTAAAGAGGAGTTCCGGATCCATTGCTAGACCGGCGTTAAAATCACTCTTGGCGTTTCTGATAATATATCCGTTATCATCACGGAGGTGTTCCAGGATGAGCTTCTGATAATCCTCTTTTTCCTTTAAAAATCCTGTGTTGACTGCCATTATAAAGATCGGCCTCCTGTTATATAGTATACGGATAATTTGTGAATCATGAATAGCCCTTTATCCGTTTCTTCCCGGTTACATATTCACAAATGAGGGATTTTTTGTACGCTTTCATGGTGTCTATGGATTGTTGTTTTTCTGTGATAATGTCTGATATTTCTTTGCACTTGCAATCAAGGAAAGTGGCTATGTTTTTTTGTTCAGAGAGTGAAGGGACACAAATTTTGATATTTGAGAGATAGGAATTGTTCATTATTGGCAGTGTTGTATAAAGAGCATTTTCTTTTATACTTTTTGCTTGTGAAATGAGAAAATATAACAAGTACTTATTTTCCATGTTTATAGGCATTATTGCTGTTATTTGTTGATTAGAATATGATTTACTATTTGAAAATCCTATTTTTCCTACTGTAGCTCCTATTGTAACCAGTAAAATAGAATTCGAAGGAAATACGGAGATATTATTCGTTTTTATCGTTTCACGGTTAATATATTTCTCTGATTTATCCAAAATCAACAAATCACTAAAATCTCCAGGCGTATACCAATTGTAGTCTGTTTTTTCATAAGTTATGCCCTCATTCTCTGGTGGTGTCGTTCCTGTCTTCAATTTACAGTGATAACGTAACCTTTTTACTTCCCAATGAGTGGGTATTTTTCCTATCCAGTCTATTCCGCTGTTCTTCATGTGAACATTTTTGCTTAATCCTCTTGTTACGGTTTTGGTGATGAGAGACGTTTTATACTGCTTGAGGATTTCTATTTGTTGTTCCAGTTCATTGATGATACTATCTATTTTATCGCATTGGGCATCTAGAAAAGTGGCGATGGCTTTTTGTTCTTTTAATGGAATAACACAGATAGGGGATTCGCCAAATTTTTCTTTGGTAAAATGAGCAATGGTTGCTTTATTGCATATTAAATCAATATATCCTATGTGTTTTAAGAAATAAAGCCAGTAGTATAAAAACTTATTAAGATGTCTTCCATTGTTTCTGATAAGATGCAATGCGTTCTGTATACAGCATTCCTGCAATTCATTATTCCAGATACAAGCAATCGCAATGTCGCCTCCCTCAGTAACCAGTAAATCTCCTTTTTGTAAGAAGTATATTTTTACTTCAGATGGAGAAAACCACATTTGTTTTAATGTCGATAAATTTATACCATCCCAAGTAACATTCACAGAACACATATAATACATTTCTTTATCTGTATTTCGCTCTTGAATAGGTTGCAACATTTTTCCAAGGACTATATCATAACAATATTTTACACGTCCTACTTCCCAATCAGATGGGATATTTCCTACCCACTCAATGCCGCTGGATTTCATTTCATTTCTCATTTTTGGAAACCTCAGTTACATTGGCAATCTTTGGCTCTTCTTTCCATTCTTTACCGAATAAAAGGCTCCCGTTTGCGTGTTTACTTCGCTTTTTCCCATCTTCACCCCAGGTACCCCATTGTTTAAAGAAAAATGCCACATTTTGATTTTTACACTGCTTTTGTATGCTTTTAGGCCAATCCGGATTCATAGGACGTGCATTCGGGCCGCTTTCCCCACCTACAATAACCCAGTGTATGTCTGATAAATCCAATACACCAACATCACCAATAAGTGGTTCGATAGACAAAAAACGTACGAATGCGGCAACAGATTTTAAAATTTCTATGCGGTTTTTTGAGGTTTCATCCTCAACTGTTACTCCCAGCCAAACATTTGAAGGTAATTTGCGTTTTTCAAAGTATTTTTGTAACTTTTTTTCTCTTTTCGTTAAAATCTGGTAGTGATGCTGAGGGGTATTCCTGATTATCTCAAATATTCTATCAAGATAATCAAAAGACATCTTTTCATGGAAAAGGTCACTCATGGAATTAACGAAGAATTTTGTAGGCTTTTTTACAGTCATAGGCTGCAATAATCTGTCAGGTAATAAGGTAAACTCAAAGCCATTTTCATAACCCCTGACACCCATTGCCCGTAAACGATGTGACATTGTTTCAGCGTAACAATTTTGACATCCGGCTGAGACCTTAGTGCATCCAACGGCTGGATTCCATGTAGCTTCTGTCCATTCAATTTTAGTTGTTGTCATCGTTTTAGTATCTCTATATGATATAAATCGGCTCTATGAATGTCGGTTGACTGTCTATTCATTTTTGGAAGACAATTAATCAGCCTGTCTTTTTCCAATTCTTGTACAACCGAGACGAAAACTTCTGGTAGGCAACGATTTTTGAGAGCATATCTTAAGCCTTGTATATTGTCAGATATTTCCCCTGAAAGAACTTTTGCCTTTATATCATTTTTGACTTTTTCTTTCTTATTTGTTGTATCACCAGTATAGAATAACGAGTCAACTGGCTCATCATTATCAATATTGAAATCCGATTCACCTGAATACTTATCTTTTTTCCAACATACCTTCAAAAATTTTTCCATCCCCAAAGAGTGATTTGTACCAAAAATCAAACCCCAATAATTGGCTCCTTTCTTAATTGTAAAATGATGAATATAATATTCCTTGTTTTGTGGGATTAACTTTTGATAGTAATCGGCAATAAGCCTATGGCATTCTTCCGGGTTTGATTCGTCAAATGGAATACGTTCGGTGTCAATATATTTTTTTGTATAATGATGTTCTTTAAATCTCTTAACAAAAGACGATGAAATAAAAAAGATGAAATCTGTACAAGGAGAGTCAACCAATTGCAGGAAAACATTCTCATTAACCTGACTAAATCCGTATTGGTCAAGTAGTATAAATTTTGCATAACTATTATCAGATAAAATATCTGCTAATTCTTTATTATTATGAAAAATATCTTTAAAATTAAAGTTGCCAAAGTTAGTATAAGAATAGACGCATTTGCTTTTTTTACAGTTTTCTTGAATACATTGATCCATAAAATTCATAACATTATCTTGCAATTCTAGTTGTTTTTGCTTGTTGTTCTCATTGAAGGTAAAATAAACTTTCTTATTATTCTTGGCGGCTGTATCGCAATATCCGCAATTATCTCCTCTCGCTTCTTTCAGCAAAAGTAAAGATGAACCAAGATTTCCTTTAGCATCTTTTCCACTACCGGCAAAAAAATCAAAGATGTATATACCTTTTATAAATTGGTTATGAAGAAAGACAGGGAACCATTCTCTGAAACATTCAGCGAAAATGTCTAGTTTGAGCAGTGTTTCTTCAGGAAAAATTCCCTCAGTTATATCCTTTGCCATATTATTTATTCCCCTTAATCATGCTTTTCTCCCAATCTCTTTACCTTGACAGCAATAGCCTTCTCTAATTCCATAAATCGCTTCAAAAGAACATCCGCCTTTTCAGGTTCTTTGTACTCATAAAAATACCTTGTAAATGGAAACTCGGCTCCAGTTTTCTCCCTTGATAATGCCGCAGCGGTTTGTTTGCTTGGATATAACGGAAGTTTTCCCTCTTCCCCGTACTCATACACGTAATGAGCATCGGGAACATGGGGATAAACTTCCTTCTTGAAGTATTCATTAACATCCATGTTCAGTTTGATAAGCTCCGTGTCCTTGGTGGTGCTGTCATAAATGATATTTCCATGCTTGTCTTTCTGTATTTCAGCGGTCTTGTCCACTTCCGAAAGGGCGAAGGCAATTTTTTCCTGAAGATCGGTCTTTTTCGCTTCTTTCAGGTTTTTGTATTCGGAAGGGAGGTTATCAAACAAAGGTGTAAAAAATTTTATAAATCCATCTTTCTTTTTGTAAATCTTTTTATTTTTAGCAGCCTCAAGGGTTTTGATAATAGTGTCATAAAGCAGTTTTGCTGTCTTTAACGAGGCAAGTTGAATATCTTCAGCCTTTGTCCTGGAGTCTGTTTCTTCCAGTTCTTGCGCTCTTTCAGCGTTATAAATTGAATCAAGGCAACCGTCGGCAATCATCTTTTCAATGCGTTCTTTGGTGATAGCGTAGTTCCGCTGTAATGGCTGGTAAACCGAATATTCCCTGTACAGGAATTCATTTACGTCAAATATTTTACTATCTTTGGTTTCCCTAAAATTAGCGTACAGTTCTGTAATGATTCTCATATCTTCGCGGGATATTTCCCGGCGTTTTTTCCCCAGGGATTTACTTAGCAATTTCCAGTGGTTTATTGCATTAATAAGCTGGACTTTTCCTCGGCGTTCCGAACGTTTGTTTTTTGAAAGAAGGAAAACATAAATACCTATTCCCGTGTTGTAAAAAAGATCTGTCGTCAGGCCGATGATAGCTTCAAGTAAATCCTGTTCAAGAAGGTAACGGCGTATCTGGCTTTCGCCGCTGGCTGTATTGCCGGAAAATAACGGTGAGCCGTTTTGTATGATGGCGCCCCTTCCAAGACGGTCATCCATTTTGGCAACAGCGTGCTGTACAAAAAGAAGCTGTTCGTCACCGGTAGCAGGAAGCCCTCCCTTCCAGCGCCCGTGACTTTTTAGTGCGTATTCATCCTTAACGGCTTTTTCCACGCCTTCGGGTGCATCCTTGCCACCCCATGGCGTACCAAAGGGTGGATTGGCAATAACAAGCCGCATGGATTGACCTGGGAAACTGTCATTCTTCATGGTATCCTGAAAACGAATGTTTTCGGCGTTTTGTCCTTTAATAAGCATATCGGCAAGGCAAATAGCATATGATTCAGGGTTTATTTCCTGGCCGAACAAACGGACATCAATGTTGCTGTTCAGCCGGTGAAGAAAATCATCTGTCGTTGAAAGCATACCGCCGGTTCCGCAGGCCATATCCAGCACGGTAGCCACTTTGCCCTCGGTTAAAAGATCGTCACAGCCTTCGGCAAGCAGGATATTAACCATAAGTCTT
>JGI24698J34947_10000566_pt1 | contig 17619 bp, 20 predicted proteins | sample TergutMp193P3_FD_34947 | JGI IMG/M metagenome (IMG submission 34947) | reverse complement strand
ATAATTCCGTTCAGGATTTTGCAAAAAGACTTATGATTGCATTACAAGAAAATGGAATTCCAATCCGTAAATTTATCATTAGAGAATTCAAGGGATCTCCTAAAGTTAAAGTTAGCGAAAAGGAACTGTTCTATCCTATTGATTTTGATAGCACAATAAATCATCTTGGGTTCAATTCTTTTGTTGTGAATAATAAAATACAAGATATATTTGATTTTTCAAATGCAAGAGTTTTCGTTACAGACAGCGATAACGACTGCTTTAAATGCCTTGACAATATTTCTTGTAGTTCAAGTAACTATTTTTTCTTTTTGAATCTGGGTGATTTTGATTACAATGCACATATTGGTAATATTGATGGGTGTCTAAAGGTTCTACAAAACGCAGATTTGAATTTGTTCAAACTTCGCAAGTGTATGAATGAATCAGACTTTTTGATTATTACAAGTGATCATGGAGTAAGGTATGGAGAGTCTGATTTGTATTTTTCTCACTTGAGGGAATGCACATTGCTACTGGTATCAAATGGTAATTCGATATATTATCACCCGGGAGTAGCCCAAGGGCATGGATTAATACTTGATTTACTACACCACATATGTAACAGCCAAGACTTATCTATTCTTGGATTTTATAAGCTTGAAGGATAAATTAATGTATTTCATTGGATTGGATATAGGATCATCTTCAATTAAAGTCTTGATTACAAACGAAAAAGGTGTTATCTTATCATCTGCGACTGAACGTGTATCTACATATTCACCAAAGCCTACTTTCAGAGAGCAAGACCCTGATGAGATATATGACAAAGCAATTCTGGCTATGAAGACAACTCTAGACATATTTCCCAGAAAGATAAAAGCGGAGGCTTATGGAATACGGCATCAAGTTCCGTCCTAATAAACCCGGCAGCCCGCATTTGAACGGAAAGGTGGAACGTTCTAAAAAAACCGACAAGGAAGAATTTTATTCCACGGTAGATTTGAATGCCGATAATCTGGAAGACCTGTTGGCGGAATGGCAGCATTATTACAACTGGTTTCGACCTCATAGTTCTCTTGGAGGCAAGAGTCCTGATGAACGCTGTCTTGAGCTGAGTTCAATAACACCGTTTTGGGATGAGGTTGAACAAAATTACCACCCCGAAAAAGAACGGCTCCAGATATAGAATTATTACGATGATTTGCGATGCAGAAAATTGAAACGATGTCTGTGAACCCCACACTTAATTGTGTAAAGTTTTTGATGTTAAAGGGTTACTAGGATATGAACCATCATTTGGTTATATTTTGTTTAATGATCTTATAAAATTTTCATTTTTTGATCGTTGAAATAACTTTTTTAGCTCATCCCAATATTCTTTTGTTACAGAGTCTTTTATCCCAGAGCAAATAATAAATGATAGTTCTTCTTCAAAGTCAAACCATTTTTCACTAAATATTATTTCTGTCCTTGGAGAATTTAAATCTAAATCTCTGTTGCCGCAAATATCAACAACTAAAATTAACGGAAAGGGATATGATATTTTTACCTGATTTTCTTTTCGCTGCCAATCCTCCGGGAAAAGAGAGGCTGGAACTTCTATTCCATGTAGGGACAATCTTGATTTTGATACGGCTAATCTACTTTTAGAACTATCTTTACTTATTTCGTTATCATCATTTATTGTTATAGAGTTGGATTCTTGAACTATCGCATTGGTTGAAATCCAGAGTTTCTTTTTTAGAGTGTAACTATTACCTTCAACCATAACATCAATTGAATTTAATTCGATGTCTTCAACCGGCTTGTTCTGGCTTTCCAAAATTGCAACCAATGCGGAGCCTATTATTCCATTTTCTTTTTTGTCAAGGGGAATTTCAATAATTTTTATATTTTCATTTTTATCCCACGAGTAATCTTTTAATGATGCGGCTGTAATCTCCTTAAAACTATTCTCATCCCTGACTTTTTTATGTGAAGATGTGTGTATATTGATTTTAAATGGCGGATTTAGAATAACATTTTCGACTGACTTTATAAAGGCTTCCTCAGACATTTTCTCCCAGGGGTTTCTTGATTTTCTCAAAATAAGTTTTGTTGTTGTGCCGGGCAATTCACGCTTACCTTCTCTAATCCAAAAAATACTTTCTTGCCCTTCAACAGTTAAATTAAGCGCGTCACTTGATTTGTGTTTCGCATACACTCTCTTTGTATCAACGATCAATGTATCTGTAACCATGAAACAAGATAATATTCCAATACCAAATCTTGATGTTGGGGTGAAATCAGCATTTGTTTCTGATTTTAAATGATAAAAATCAGTCGATTTGTAAAATGAAGAGCCAATTTTTGAGTAGTAGTTATCAATTATGTATTGATCCATTCCTGTTCCGTTATCGTTAACTTCAAGAATTATATTATCATTCTCAGTATAATATTTTACACAAATCTCTGGATTATATGGATTTCCCCATTTTTTTTCCTGTGCTTGTCTAAGCAAGCAGGCATCAATTGAATTTTGTAATAGCTCTCTTAATGCTACTTCGGAATTGCCATAAAGCTTTGTTCCCATTAAAAGTTCAATGATCTGCTGCTTACTCAAGTTAAAACGTGTGTCTCGATAGATATATAAAGGTTGATTGCGGATATCTTTTTTAGTTGTTATTTTTTCCCTGTTTACTTTAAATGGAATTTTAATTAGTATATCTCTGTCTTTGGTTTTATTAAATTCATTAAGATTGCTTATCACATTGTTACAAATGCTTAATTCATGATCTATGAGATTACAAAACTCATGGATTGACGCTTCAATAGCAGGATGAGTACATTTTGCACTGAATTGAATAATGTCAGAGTTTATTTCCCAAGCTTCAATCGCTCTATGCTTATTCCATTCTTTAATCGAAACAGGATTCCTTACATATAAGTGAGAGAATAGAATTTGTGGTGTCCGCTTTGCGTCAAAATCCAGAATATCGGCCAGTCTAAGAATAATACCTATTAAAGGTAAACAAGCAAAAGTGTTCTCAGCACATAAAAAGCTTTTGTCAAGGTCAAGTAGGGTAATAGCATCTTCATTATGACTATAACATATTTGAGCAAATTCAACTGTTAAATCAGCATTTCGATATATAATTCTATTATTCCAATCTTTTTCAATTATCTCTCTTGCCCTTTCAGTATGTGTCTGCCTAATAAACTCAGAAATTAAATAAGATTTAATTAATTCTGCCTGAGAAATTTTGCCTTGACTTATTAAGAGATCAATGGTTTCTTGCTGTTCGGGACGTGCAGAATAAAATCGTTTAAATTCATTAAAAGTATTTTCTTCTTCATTATCAATTTCAGGGTTTTTATCCCAAATTTTTCTCCATGTAAGGATTTGCTTTTCATCTGCTGCCATTCCTATATCGTGAAAAAAGGCACTTAAAATTAAAAGCATCAACTCAGGTGATGAAAGATTGCTGATTGTTTTTTCAGAAACTAACCTCTCCATTATATTTAAAACCCTAAAAAGATGATCTTCATCATGAAGAGTAAATTCTCCCATATGTTTAATAATGGACTTAGTTCTTTGAACGGCATAAGAAACTACGTCATGAACTAAGGTAACTACATTGGAATCTTTTTCAGCACACTTCCCCTTTAGAGCTTTGTAAAGAGAATTTTTTTGAAGTCGTAATATATATTCATCTTTATAATCTTCATTCATTATACTTAGACCTTATTCCCGTTCTTCTTTCGCTAATCCCTTATACTGTAATTAGCGCACTCTTTATACTGGAGATGACGGGAGTCGAATACGACTTTGCCGCTATTATCTCCCTATCTATAGTATGCTGTAGTCGTCACTTTTTGTCTATAACTGTCATTAATTATCAGTAGTTTCCCGTATTTTTTCCCTTCTTTTTCCGGTGTGGGAAATGAATACCGCAATCAGCGAATATGGGATTGCTCTCACCGACTTTGTAAGGGAGTTTACTTCGAATTACGAAGGTTCTCTACTTCCTCACGGGTCAGGCCAGTATCCTCAATAATATCATCTATTGGCCTGTTGCGTTTCATCATGTTCCGAGCGATCGCATACGTTCTCGTTGTCTCGCCTTCTCTTCTCCCCCGATCCTCAGCGGTTGCCATATCAGATTGCATATCAGTCTGAAACATTCTGCGGCTGCGGAATACAGCCCGTTCCCGTTCGTCTTGGCTTATACTCATTAATAGATTCCCGGCCATTTGAAGCGCCTCCTTCGACTCAATGATCTTGTTTACTTTCTCCCTTTGAGTGGGTATATTAGCATATTGAAAAAACACAGCCCACTTCTCCAAATCCGTCATGTCATTAACAGATTTTTTCAGTATCTTGTCAAGTTTGCTCAACTCTACATATATCACGTTAATAGCGTCTGACAGCAGTTCGTTGTCCTGATCGTGACGCATAGAAAACGAATTAACATATCTGGCCCGATTCGGAAAGACGCTGTAGGAGCAGAATGTCACCTGATAAGTTCGAGCCAGTTTATCATACCTCCGTAATCCTTTCGATGGTTGCGAAGAGTGAAGGTCACACAGGTAATATATACTTTTTCCCTTGAGATTCTTATGCTCGCCGTTTAAATCTTCCTGGATACGGCTGGCCTGCATCTCCAAATCAACCTGTGATCCATCATCAATCATGCAATTCACATCCAGCCGCTCCGCTTTTTCCTCGGTATCTCCGGCAGGAAGTTCATTGTTGCGAATCACAACGTCAATCACCGGACGTTTGATGATTGCTGAAATCAAGTCCATTAGTATAGGCTTGGCTTCCTGAGAAGTCAGTATTAGCTTAAACACCCGGTCATCGGACGGTGGAAGTATTTCTAAATCCATCGGCAGCAGGCCCATAATCTTACTCCTTCTATGGATTTGTTTCTATTACTAGTATATCACACTTTACGATGGGGAGTTGTCTTTTTTGTTTCGAGTGGATTTCTTACGGGGCGGCGGTGTTTCCAAATTATTTATTTGTAGATAAGCAGCAATCTTTTCTTTCTTTGAGTTGTAAAGAGCAGAGATTTCTTCATTGAACTTTTTTATTTGGTCCTCATAGGATTTAGTTTCATCTGTATAATCGTGTGTGTATATCTTATCAGGTACAAACAATAGCATAATGATTATCTGCACAAGCATTTTCTTTCTTTTATTTTGAAAATAGTTCATATTTAGTGAAATATTTTCAGAAGATAATAAACCCTTCTCGAAAAGCTCAAGTGTTTTTTCTATTTTTTTTCGTTTCTCTTTTTCGGTGTCACTGTCATGAATCCTCCAGCCAAAGAAATCCATACATCGTATCAAGAAATCCACATCAGGATAATCCTTTTTATTCCCATTTTCTATTCCTGATAACAGCCCATCGGAAATTCCTAATGCTTTTAACATTTTTTTAGCATTTTTCTCGCCTTTTAGTGTTCTTTCACTCTTCAACATTCTCCCGAATTCAGTTGGATGACGGCTGTTATCTAATTCTTCATGTTCCATAGATATAGATTATAATAAAGTTATGAAAATTATTCAATACCTATGAAAATATTTTTATATTCGCGAATGATTGTAAACTTACATAATATCTGTTTATTTCTCCAATGCGATTCGTAGCAAGAAAATGAATTTACTGGAATAGGACAAAATTTACAAAAACTGGAAAATCCATTGCTGTATCAATCGTATACACTGATAATATATATTAACGGTTTTTTCATAGACAATAAATCAGACAGGGATAGCCCTGTCTGGGAGTTACACATTTGATTGGCGGTTTCTCGTATCCAGTTTTGATTCTCATATTTCTGGAAAAACAAATACAAAGAAATGGGATGCAAAATTTCGGAAATGTGTGTAAAATGATGTTTATAGAGGGATACTAAACATTAGGGAAGGGAATATGAACAGACCAATAGTGATTTGTGAAAATTCATTCCAAATTGCTTGGGCTCAAGCAATAAAAGAATTGAGTGATAAAGGTTGGGATGTGTGGAATGTTGTTGTTCAAATTGACCATCCAGAACTCTTTGATAATGGTAATAATATTTTACTAGAGAATTTTGCAAGAAGGAATGGATTGATTTCTCAAAAACATATAGCTAATACGATTTTTCCGCAAACATTTTTCTCAAATGGTACATCAAGGGCTAAACTATACAAGAAATATTGGAGATTTTACAATAGGCCACGAAAAGAACCACGTCATAGATGGGGAACTTATTTTGGACGAATGATAGAATATCCTGTACCTAATGGTAGCATAGATCAACTAGGTATCATTATTGACAATATTCGCACAAGGCCAAAAAATTATGGTTCCTCCTATGCGATAGTTATTCCTTGCCCACATAAAGATTTAAAAAAGATACGGGGAGCTCCTTGTCTAAATTATATTACCATACAAACTGAGAATGTAGCCGAGCCAAATAGCACAAAAATTATCAATATGTTAGCCGTATATAGAAATCACAATTTTACCGAAAGAGCTTACGGTAATTATCTAGGATTGTGTGATTTAATGAAATACATAACCAACGAGACAAATTCTCAAATTGGAACATTAACTTGTATTTCTTCCCATGCTTATGTTCCAAGTTATAACACAGAGCTTTTACAACTAGCTAATACTATTTTAGGGATAGCCCATTGAAAAAGTTTAAGCTTAATGAAATAAAAATTGAGGTTACATATAATTGTCCTTTATCTTGTGTACATTGTTCAAGTGATGCTAGCCCAGAAAATAAAATGTCAATGTCTTTAGAAAAATGTCTCGAAATAATAAACGGTGCAATATCCCTTGGCGTAAAAGAAATCGCTTTTTCTGGTGGAGAACCCTTAGCATGGAAGGGTATAACAGAAGTTATCGCTCATTCAAATAGCATGGGTCTTACCACCAGTATTTATTCGTCAGGAAATTGTGATAATTTAGACAAATTAATGAAAAAACTTAAATCTGCAGGGCTCGATAAATTTGTTTTTAGTTTATTTTCTGATAATGAAAATGAGCATACCAGAGTAACAAGAAAATCAAATAGTTTTAGTAATACGATCAAAGCTATTAAACTTGCTAACTCATATGATATTTCCACAGAAATACATTTTGTTGCATTAGCAAGTAATTATAAAAAGCTTATTGGCGTTGTTAAGTTAGCTCATGCAAACGAAGTAAGGCGGGTAAGTGTTCTCCGTTTTGTTCCGCAAGGCAGGGGTTTATTGATAAGTAATAATATATTAAACAAAAAACAGAACATAGAATTGAAAAAGATAATAATGGACATACGAGATACAGGATTTGATATAAGAACAGGCTCACCATTTAATGTGTTGTATTTGAATAATAATCCTAAGTGTATGGCAGCACAAGACCGACTCATTGTTGCCCCAAATTTAAATATTTATCCTTGTGATGCCTTTAAACAAATTCCCTCTGAAAATTTCTTCCCAGATGATGAGTATTCAAATTTGGGTAAACATACTCTTGATGAGTGTTGGAAAAAATCAAAGTATTTTGAGATTGTGAGAGATGTAATTTTAACCACCCCATCAGAGCCTTGTAAATCATGCAAAAATTACGGAATATGTTCAGCCGGATGTTTGGCACAAAAATACCTGTTCTATTCGTCTTTGAAAAAGAATCCAGATCCAGCCTGTTTATTAGGAGCGTAAAACAATGATACCTATACCGAATATTGAGCGTGTTAAGTATTTTGACTATCTTTTATCATCTGTAAATAATTGTGATATTTGTAGTAGAATGTGTACTCGTAAAAAGGTATTATCTGTAAATAATGGAAATTTATATTCTAAAGTAGTTTTTATTGCTGAAGCGCCTGGGCGATTGGGAGCCGAATGTACTGGAATTCCATTATATGGGGATAAGACGGGTGAAAACTTTGAAATATTGTTAGGGAATATAGGATGGAAAAGAGATGATGTATTTATTACTAACTCTATTCTTTGTAACCCACAAGATGAAAAAGGTAATAATTCTACCCCAACACAAGAAGAGATTGAAAATTGTAGCTATTATCTTGAAATGACATTAAAACTCGTCAATCCAGATATAATTGTTACTCTGGGAGTGAAAGCTCTTGAAGCATTAAAATACATCGAAAATCACAACTACATTTTACGCGACTGTGTTGCTCAAAAGGTGTCTTGGAATAATAAGTATTTATTTCCCATATATCACATGGGCCCCAGAGCAGCTATTCATAGATCAATAAATAAGCAGAGATCAGACTTTATGATTTTATCACACATCGTTGACCCAATAAATGGTCTAAAAAAGCATCCTATGAAAAAGAAGAATCAAGATAAAAAAAATATAAATTCGAATGATTTGTTGCTTGATATGGTTATGATAATTGTTACAGAATTAAAAGAGGTTTCATTTTTTAAGTTGACAAAATTACTCTATTTAATTGATTATTATCATTATAAAGATTTTGGAAATTCAATATCTGGTTGCATATATTTGCGTATGCAAGACGGTCCTTGGATACCGACATTAAAAAATATCGTAGGCGAATATAAAAATAAATTGTTTACGATGAATTTTAATAAAAGGAAACCAATATTATCGCATATATCAAATAACTACATAAGCAGATTAACTAAAGATCAAAAGCTATATATACATAATCTTACATTAAGGTATGCAGATTGCTCAGACGTTACTATGAAAATATCAGCGTATAGAACCGAACCAATGCAATACATATTAAGTCAAGAAAAAATAGGTCGTAATATGTCTCGAATACCTGTGCTTTTTAAAGACTCAACTGTTTTGGATACAGATATAAAATTGAGAAATGATGTTATTCAGGGTGAACTTTTCAACAACCAATAATTTATATTACTTTACAAAAAATAGAGAGCTGCTAGCCTTAATAATCAAATCCTGTTTTGTTGGATATAATACTAAATGAGCCTACCCGAAATTTTGTGTAAATGAAAGTTGGGGAAATGAAGGGCATTTTTATTTACACACTTTTCAGGACAGGTTCATGTTCCGTGGACAAAACCAGCCTCCCAGCCGCCTGCTTCAAAGTTGTAAAAATTTATATAATTTCATTGAAATTACCTTATCTTTAAAAATTTGAAAACTGTATTATTTATGCAATATTTTTTCTGAAAATAATACATTTCTTTTTTCCTCTTTCAAAAAATTTAAAACCAAAATCATGTTGCGCACGCCAAGGCCAGCTAATATCATTCGCATCATCCCAAATCCATTTAGATATTTTTCTATATTTTGTATATTTATCTGAATCAATATCTTCTAAAGACTTGACAAATGAATATATTTCCTCATAGTTTTGAATTATATCAATAACCGTTTCTAATTTTAAAAACAATTCAGTCTCTAATATCTTTTTATGTAAATAAGGTGAACCTGAACCGTCAGAATTGAATCCTATAAATTCATATGCTCCAATCTTTTCAATTCTTAAATCATCTCCTTTCAATTTTTCATTGATGCGTGAAATAATTATCCTGTCATTCTCTCCAAACAAGATTTCTATCGTTAATGATACGGTTAAGAATCCTCCATCGTCATACAGTATATTAATATTGTGAATATTCTCATCAGCATTTGCTATCATTTTTTAACATTTTCAATATTGATTTTATACATAAATATACTAAAATATATAAAGATAAATAAGATTGTAATAAAAGAAAGAAAATAAACAGTTACAAAAAAAATATTTTTCATTAATATTGCATCCAATCTTCTGGTATAATTCCCTCATCCACTATTATATAGTAATTTTCAAGGCGCTTCCTAATGGATGTTTCATTCCAAGTTGAAGGTTCAGAAAATGTATTGATAGCACCAGTCCACCAACCTTCCAAATCTTCCGGCCTATTTTCAGGGCCATAAGATCCTGAAGAGGTTTTTTCATTTCCTTTTAAAATATCCCCTAACCAGTTTAAAACAACACTGTGAAAATCTGGCAAATCAAAAGTAAAATTACCATCTTCATCTTGTCCAACGATAATATTTATTTCATTCGTTCGTATTTTTATATTTACTGCAGGTATTGAAAAATCGAATTTATTCGTATCTGATATTTTATAAATAGTGCCATCTTGCATTATAACACCATCAACCTTTCCGAAATATGTTCCTCCTGGACCAACAATATCATAATCACCGTCCTCTGTTCGAACAACAAAGGCTGAAGTTGTATTATTTTGCACAAAATTTCCATCAGGATCAACCAGCTTAACCGGGTTATTCCCCGCGTAATGGTAAACATGCAGGTTAACGTAATTGAACACCCCACCCATACCACTAAGTTTGTCTGGCTCTTGTCCGGGTCCAGGGACATACTCCCCGAGGGCCGGATCCCCGCTCAGCCACCTGCCCGTTTTCGGGTCCAGGTAGCGGGCCCCGAAGTAATAGAGGCCCGTCTCGGGGTCGCTCTCTTTGACAGTATTGTAGCGCCGTGGCTTTCCGTGGAGGCGGCGGTGGCGGAGAGCGAGGCTTGTGGTTTTGCGGGGTTTTCTTGTGGCTTGCGACAGCGGAGAGGTTGATAGGATTAAATTACATCTTGACTTCATTTTGCTTGCCTTTTCTCCTCAATTTTGGTGTCTGTCGCCGCCGCATTACCCGTTCCTTATACATTTCCATTGTTTGAATTACTCGTTGATATACGAGTTTATTCCTCTTGCAAAATCTTCCCATTGCTTGCTATCTGAATAAAATATTTTTGATTCACCTAAATCCATTCCAAAATAAACAATGTAATGCATACAACTTTTTTTATCATAATACAATGCGTTTATCCCACTTTGTTCATAAAGTCCTATTTCATTTAATGAATTTGGCAGCTTGCCATGAACCATTCTAAAGTTTTCTATTTTTTCCACAATAATATTTCCTTCTTTCATAAGGCGACATTCTCTATCATCTCTAAAATAAAAGAATAAAAATGTACAAAATAATACAAATATTCCTAAAACTAATATTATAGATATATATTTTTTCATGTTTTTATGGATTATCCTGTGTATAAACAGGTATTGTATGAAAATTTCTTCGTGTAGGGATATCCGGCTCTCGTAATGGTAAATGCCTATAATTTGGTGCATTTTGAGGAATTGTTGCTTTTAAAACATTATCCAAAAAGCTTTCTACCTGCTCACCAAAAGTTAGTCTACTATCTTGGTTGAAAAAATTTGCTCCAAACTCTGCTCCGAATCTATCGCTTGGTAAATCTTCATAGCTATATGCTGAATGACGAGATACATATTCATCAGACATTTCCTGAAAATAGCCATCTTGTATTGCTTTCCCTACAGGATCATTTTCTCCTGCCAATTTATACTGATATGCTTTTCCTGCATAAAACAGAAAATGAACCATATCTATCCATCCCCCTTTTTCTGTGTAAATATATCGACCTCCTCTATTATTAAAATAAGCTGTTTCTGTTGGTAAAGGACGCATTTGCCGAAAATTGAATTCGGTATTACATAAGCTTAGTAAGTAATTACTTGCTTGCTCTCCTCTTAGTCTTCCGACTTGTCTTGGACTATTATCAAGCAAAGCTCTAAATATTGATGAAGTGCCAACAAATGCTCTAATAGGCTCTCTCCCGTCAGGATCGACCAGCTTTACCGGGTTATTCCCCGCGTAATGGTACACGTGCAGGTTAACGTAATTGAACACCCCGCCCATCCCAGGCAGGCTCCCGTTCCTCTTTCTGGCCTCTTCGTTAACGGGCGCGGACGGAATATACTCCCCAACAGCCGGATCCCCGCTGATCCACCTGCCCGTTTTCGGGTCCAGGTAGCGCGCCCCGTAGTAATAGAGGCCCGTCTCGGGGTCGCTTTCTTTTCCGGCATTGTGAAGGCGTGGCTTTCCGTAGAGGCGGCGTTGGCGGAGAGCGAGGCTCGTGGTTTTGCGGAGTTTTCTCGCTGGTTGGGTTTGGGGAGAGGTGAAGAGGATTAAACAGCTACTTGTTCTCATGGTTTTTGCCTCATTTTATCCAATCTGGTATCAGTCATTATTGCATACCCTTTAAATTTTCTTTATATTCATATTTTGAAAGGGATCCATTCTCTTTTTATAATTTTCAAAAAATAAATACTTTTGTTCAAATGGTATCTGTACCATTTTTTTGTTTTCTTCTTCTATCTCCTTATAACTTTCATGGAATGATTTTATTGTCATTTCTTGTGGATTGTAAGTATTTCTTCCGCGTGCTTTATTGAGCCATTTTTGATGATAATTAAAAAAATCTTCTTTTATTTCAAAGAAAAGCCCTGTTTGCTTTATCATATCATTTAATAAAAAATTTTCCATTGTTTCTATCATAGTTTCAATAAAGCCGTATCCCCATGACGGGTACGGGACAGGAAAATTACAGCCTAAATCCAATAATTCAGGATACTTGACATACCGATGCAACCATATAACTTCTATTTTATCGTTTTGTCTATATAAATAATCAATACCAATATGTCTCCCTATTATAAAAGGTCTTATTGTTTTTTCGTTATGATTATCTTCATAACAAAAGTCCCCATCAAAATACTTAAATCCTTTTTTCTTAAAATAACATTTTAAATAGAAAAGATAGCTTTTTTGAATCAAAAGCGTATCTTTATAACAATATTCTGTATCCCATCGGTTCATTTCTAAATTCATTAAACATTCCTACTGTTAAAATAGTAGTACTACGGGAGCCAACTCTCCCATAGTTGCAACAAGTAAAAGTGCGGATACAATAGTTAGTATTAACATAACATCTTCATTGTTCAAACTAAATCCATTATTATCTGGCCTAACTTCATATGCATCATACAAGATAACTCCAGGTTCATTAGAATAAATATTTATAAAAACATTATTCAGTCCATCAACCGGTACAGCATTTGCTATAAGCCCAAGCGCTTCTCCAGCCTCTGCCGTTATTCCACTTCTTTCCGCCATCCTCATATAATATTCAACAGCATTGTTAGCAGATGTAGAACCTGATCCTGCACCTGCTTGTTTTAATTCCCAATATTTCACAGTATTTGAACCAAATGCTTGTGCATCTGGTCTTAATCTTCTTACTACTGGGCCATCTAAAATAATGCGCATTGCTTTGTTAGTTATAACATTATTATAACCATGTTCACGAAGACTCCTACTAATATATGGATAAGCTGTATTATGGGCCTGAATCCCTTGCCATGCATTGAGTGTTATTGGTACAATACTATCATTCCCATCCGGGTCTACGTACTTGACCGGGTTATTCCCCGCGTAGTGGTACACATGAAGGTTAACGTAGTTGAACACCCCGCCCATCCCCGGCAGGCTCCCGTTGCGCTTCCGGGCCTCTTCGTTCACGGGCGCGGACGGAATATACTCGGAAACCGCTGGATCGCCGCTGAGCCACCTGCCCGTTTTCGGGTCCAGGTAGCGCGCGCCGAAGTAGTACAGGCCGGTCTCGCTGTCGCTTTCTTTTCCGGTATTGTCGAGCCGTGGCTTTCCGTAAGAGAGCCGCTGTTTAAGAGCGAAGTTCGCGGTTCTGTGGAGTTTTCTCGTGGGTTGGGTGGGGAGAGAAGTAAATAGTAAGAAATAGGTTTCTGATTTCATTGCGTTTTTCTCATCTCCATATACGTTGGTTGCAAATTACCGTATACCTCGGAATCGTAATATTTCACCTGATTCAATATCCAACTCATATACTATAGTAGGATATCCAGGCGGTGAACCATATGAAAGTAGGCTAGTTGCCTCTGGTATATAAAATTGTACATATAAAGTATCATTATGAATAAGTAAATGTATCTTATAATCAGATAAATCAATGCCACGAGTCTCCATATCATTATAAGTTATTGCAACAAGCCTGAAAATTTCTGCATCAATTTCCATTTGAAAAACTTCTTGTGAAAATAAATTTGTAGCAGATAAAAAGACAGCTAAAATAAACATTTTCTTTAAGCACATAATACACGGTCCTCCTCTATAGTTTTTTTTCAATTATTCTATACGAATAGGTGGCTCTCCAGTCCAAGGATTATATTTCAGAAAATTCCCACTTGGAGTTCCCAAATAACCAATATAATCAAAATAATCATCACCCCCATAAACTAATGATCTTCCTAGTAATGTTTGTTTATCACCAGTGAGCGGATAATCGGAAAAATTATCACTGTTAAATTCATCAAGATATGGACTAGGCACTCGAACAATTTGTCCATTTTGTCCGACTGCTGAATAATCGCCATGTGTATGATAATCACCTACTATCTTAGCACCATCAGGGATTTTACTTGGATCAAGAGTAGCTCTGTGCTCCTGTCCAGGTTCAGGATATGTTGCATAATATTTTCCATCATTATCCTGATAAATGAAGCCCGAATACTCAATATTTTCATCAATTGATATTGGATTAATATAATTTAATACATCTATTGCTGCTTTATCGGCCGTATCACAAGGTCTCCCCGGTATCCTTCCATCTGGGTCCGTGTACTTAACCGGGTTGTTCCCCGCGTAATGGTACACGTGCAAATTGACGTAGTTGAACACCCCGCCCATCCCCGGCAGGTTCCCGTTGCGCTTCCGGGCCTCGTCGCTGACGGGCGCGGACGGAACGTACTCCCCGAGGGCCGGATCCCCGCTGATCCACCTTGAAGTTTTCGGGTCCAGGTACCTCGCCCCGTAGTAATAGAGGCCGGTCTCGCTGTCGCTCTCTTTTCCGGTATTGTTCCGCGGCGACTTTCCGTAGAGGCGGCGCTGGCGGAGGGCGGGGCTTGCGGGTCGGCGGGGATTTCTCGCGGGGTGGGTTGGAGGTGAGGTTGATAACGTATAATATTTCTTTCCCATCGTTTTTATTCCCTATTATTTTTTTGGTATCAGGTACTCGTTCATTATCATTTTTATTTCCATGGAATAATTTTTTCGTCAATAATATGAAATTGTTGACCATCTAAATATAAAATATTTTCAAAAATCCAATCCTGATAAAGTGTAAAACTTCTCAATGTTCCGTCTTTATTAAAATGAAAACATGTATTTGCTGGTATTTTTGTTCCTAAATATATTACCTCATTTGTTGCTATGCATGTCTGAATATTGAAATTATCAAAAAAAACAACACTCATTAATTTATCAGGTTCAAATACAGGGAGTGTTATATACATATTATTATAAAAAATAGTTTTTTCTTCTTTTAGCCATATCATTTTTAAATTTCCATTCTTATAACATGAAAAATCAAAAAAATATCCTGACTCTCTTCCAATAGCAGCTATTTTCATTTCCCCATAAGGAGTCTTTAAAGTAATATCCATTTTTAAAAATCCAAAAATAACATCTTCTTCGACAAAAATGCTACTAGGTATTAAAAATGATGAATAATTTATTTCTTCTGTTACACATGAGGAACATAATATTAAAATAAATATAACTAACAACAATTTATTCACTGTATTGTCCATATCCACGGAACTCATAATTACCTCCATGAGTCGTATTTATCCATTTACCTTGTTCATTCTTTCTAAATATCATTTCCTCTGGCCCGACTCTTCCATTGGGAGGAGAGAATGCTCCAACAGTATTCATTTTTATTGTATTATTATCAACTACAGTCAAGCTTTCCAGTAAAACAGAATGGCCTAGCATTTCACTAAATTCGCCCATAAATACAACATCGCCTTGTTGCCCCATTGTAATGTCTAATACCAAAGATTTATTTACTTCTCTTCCATTTACAATGGTCGTCCCACCTCTTCTAAACCAATCATATGCATGTGCTCTTGATGCTGGCATATCACTCGTTGTTCCGGTATTTCTGTATGCTGCCATTACTGCTTCATAACATAATAATTGTGCAGGAAGATTTTCTACACCTGGTAAAAATAGTGTCCATCTTGAATTTGGAATACTAGGGTCAGGAGCATAACCGTATCCGGATCCCCTTCCTACAATATTATTTTTCATCCATTCCAACGCAGGTCTATTTTCATTTCCATCCGGATCAACGTACTTCACAGGATTATTCCCCGCGTAATGGTAAACGTGCAGGTTGACGTAGTTGAACACCCCGCCCGTCCCCGGCAGGCTCCCGTTCCTCTTTCTGGCCTCTTCGCTGACTGGAGCCGATGGCAAATACTCGCCGAGGGCGGGATCCCCGCTTAACCACCTGCCCGTTTTCGGGTCCAGGTAGCGGGCGCCGAAGTAGTACAGGCCGGTCTCGGGGTCGCTTTCTTTTCCGGTATTGTTGCGGCGTGGCTTTCTGTAAGAGAGCCGCTGGCGGATAGCTAAGCTTGCGATTCTTTGAGGATTTCTCGCAGGTTGGGGTGGTGGAGAAGTAGTTAATATATTACAGCTTCTTAAATTCATCTTATTTCCCTTTTCTAAACAATCTAGTAACAGTCATTTCTATGTCTCCTCACTCAATAACAAGCACATATGCTCCAGGACCATCAGTTGTATAATCAACAATAATAGCATTATTAAAATTATCTATACGATATAATAAATCACCGTTTGAATTAAAAATCAAAATGAAATCAAAAAAGGCAGAAAATTTTTGAGCTGGGCTAAAGTCATTAAATTCCCCACAATCATATAGACTATAACCTATATGCCTTGTTTTCCTAGTCTCAATTGTTCTAAAACGCTTTTGGGGATCTACCAATCCTGAAAACGTAAAGAACGCTGTGCTTTCATTATCTAGATTACTATAATAGGGCTTTGGATCAAGAAGGCCTAATGATGGAAAAACAATAACAATATCGTCATCGGTTCTGTTTTCAATATAAAACTCATCCCGGCAAGCAGACCCAAAAATTAAACATGGAAATCCAATGATTAATAATGTTAGTAAAACAATCTTCACGATAACCTCCTTATTATTGGCTATTCAATACTGTATTTATAGCTGTTGAAGAAAACCCGCTGTCCTTCAATATTTGCGCCATCGTTTTTGTTCTTTGGTCAAACGAATTATTATTTTTACCATACATATAAAAACTGCTAAAATCTTCTATGAATTGGCCCTGTGCTTCATAATTTGAAATATCCCATATTGTTTTGCCAATTAATGAATTCAAATCATATCTATATGCCCTTGATCCCAGAGTGGATTCATCAAGTAATTTTTGGAACGCATTTTCAGTTCCATATTTTTCATATTGGATCTGATGGAATAATTCATGCATTAATAATGAAAGCATTGGGGTCGAAAGCAAATGAGCAAAAGAATCACTTAAACCACTATCTCTCGCATCATCCGGAATATATATTCTCCCCCCTGGTAAAGAAATTCCACTTATGCCAGTACCTGGAGGCATTGTTGTTGGCACATTATCAAGATTAAGGCCTATTATGGACAATCTGATTTCTTGTTCATTGACCTGACGCGGAGTATAAATTATATTATCTAATATATAAGCATAGCTAGTCCCTAATATCTCAATAAAGGTGTTTCTCTCTTCTTGCAGTAAAGGGCTTCTCCCATCAGGATCAACGTACTTTACAGGGTTATTTCCAGCGTAGTGGTACGTGTGTAAATTTGCAGTATTGTAAACGCCGCCCATTCCGGGAAGCCCATCGGATTGCCTTCCCGCTTGCGGAATATACTCTCCCAAAGC
>JGI24698J34947_10000565_pt1 | contig 17625 bp, 16 predicted proteins | sample TergutMp193P3_FD_34947 | JGI IMG/M metagenome (IMG submission 34947) | reverse complement strand
ACATTTGAAACTCCGAAGACGGAATTAGAGAAGATATTGAGCGTATTTGAGCAGAAAGATTTTGCGGACGAGAACGAGACGACGATGGATTATAAATATCCAGTTGAAGCCGACGATAATCTTAAAAAGATGTTGGGAATATTGAATTATATCAGTAGTAATCCCGAAGTGCGCAAAGAAATGGATAACGAAGCGTATTGGCATTGGCACGATGAGAATACGGTAGGTAAATTATTGAAAGCTCAGGAAGAGTTAGTAGAGAAAGACAAAAAATTAGTAGAGAAAGACAAAGAACTTACTGAAAGCAAGAAAGAACTTACTGAAAAAGACAAAGAAATAGAAAAATTGAAAAAACAAATAGAAGAAATGAAAAAATAACACAAATGAAAGCCGTTATGTGATTTTTTATTTTTTAGACGATGAAAAAGCCACCGTTTTTTACGGTGGCTTATAAATTTTTCTGTTTTGATTTATAGGAAATTATTCTTGAAAAACACGCAAATACGGATAACCGTCGTTTATCACACTGTTTATTCCCCAAATATTTGTGAAATCCCAATTTTCATAGGTTTCTTGCTGTGTCATTTCTGCGGTCGTTTTGCCTTCGCCTTTGTTAATGTTGCTGTTAGATTTGTTGTTTTTTTCTTTATCATAATAGGAATTCTCAGTTGTACCTATTCTTCCTACTAACCCACCCAAAATAGAATAACTATTACTAATCTTTATTCTTGCGCCACCTCCAGCCAATCCGCCATAATAGCTTAAACCATACTCATCAATAGGCACTATTACATTTGAATAACAATTAGATATATTAGTAGTATAATCGCCAATTCCTCCTACCAATCCGCCTGAATAATTTCCGCCCTTAATATTAGAAGCAATAATTCCAATATTTTTTATTTCACCACCATCCATATATCCAAATAATGCCTGATATTGTTGTCTGTTATTTATATAAACTCCGCTAATAATATGTCCTCGTCCATTGAACGTACCTCTAAATGGCTTATTGTAACTGGCGCCATCGAAATAACTTCCCCCGCCACCGAAATATTTTCCTATTGGAGTCCAAATGTTTGCGGGGGGAGTATTATTCCAATCTTTCCAATTTGTTGTATCATTAAGAGAAATATCTGCTTTGAGATCTATAAACTCTTCATAAAAATCAAAACCGATATTAACAAGAGTACAAAGATTTTCTAAATGCTTTTTTGTTCTTACAATATAAGGGGATACAGCAGTTCCATTTCCTGCATCAAAGAAATCAGTTAAGTTTGGGTGCTTATTAGTAGCAACATTTTTACTAAGTGTTGGATAATTTCCAACGGAATAATTCCAATCTCTCGCTCCATTTTTTGAACGGAAAGCATTCGTGTTAAGCAATTCCACAAATACTTTTGATTGCATTTCTTCTGTTGTTTTACCAAACTGTTGATAATGAGAATCTTCTGGTTTATTTCCAACGCCTGAACTTTGTGTACTGGATTCCTTATCGTAATAACAATTACTAATTATACCGTTACCTGATAAAAGCACGGCTGTTCCTATTAACCCACCGACATAGTTATCACCATTAACTCTGCCAGATGCATAACAATTATTGACATCGCTACCAGCAATATCACCGCCGCCGCCGCCACTAATAATATCGTATCTACCGCTAATTCCTATTAATCCGCCAACGGCTGTGTTACCAGATACATTTGCAATAGCGTAACTATTTCTAATAGTACCTTTTTCAGAAGAACCACCTACTAATCCACCGACATATTTGTCCCCTTCGACATTTCCAATAGCATAACAATTAATAATTTCGCCATAATAATTTCCTCCTGCCAATATTCCAACGCCAAAATATAAAGCATTATAAGGATAAATATCAACAAAACTACCACTACCACCTTTAACGTAAGAAGCTGTTATACCAAGATTTTCTATCTTTCCGTAAGCAATCTTGAAAAATCCTCCCGTTTCATCACTATTAACGTAAACTCCACTAATAACATACCCATTGCCATTAAAATCACCTTTAAATCTTTTAATCGGCAACCATTTATTCTTGGGAGCGTTATTAGCCCAGTTCTTCCAATTCGTCGTATCATTAAGCATAATATTCGCACCAAGTTTTATTGTTTTTCCTGAAAAATAATTCCCATCGTTAGATAATTTCGCCAAACCAGATAATTGTTCTGCCGTCGTTATTGTAAATTCCGTTTTTGACTCATCATACCAAGAAACATCAGGAGTATGAACATTGTTATTACAGTCAGTTAATTTAGGAATTTCTTTTATTTCTTTGGCACCGCATTCACAAATCATTTCTTTTTTGCCTGCTATTTCGCAAGTCGCAAGAGAAATTGTTTCTCCTTCAACCCACTTATGAACGTGCTTTTCCTTGTCTTTATCAGGATCTTCCGTACATCCTCCCATAAATACAGCCAACAAAACCACAGTTATTATCACTAACAATAAACATTTCATTTTCATTTTTTTAACTCCTTTCTTAAAGTTTTTATGAATTTTTTGGTTCTTTTACTATAAAAATACTAATTGCCGAAAATCAAAAAGATATTTTATAGTTTTTTCATAATACTATTCCTTCTTTGGCGCGAACAGATGTGATATATTTCTCGAATCTTGCGCCTGAATTTCGTAAATATTCCGCTATTTCATCTCCTGTCATCGTTTCAAATTTAGCGTCAATTTTATCTTTAATTGCCCGCACGCCTTTTATGCAATCCCATTGAAAATTATCGTCGTTATTTGTCATCATAAACCCCCATATCTTTGGGCGAATAAATTTCCCTTTCCGTTTACCACAAAAATACTATTTGCCGAAAGTATTTCCATAAAATACCTAAAATTACATAAATAATCTAATTACGAATAAAGTGTCGTTTATCACTTTCCGCCGTCGGATAAACGGCGAACTTTTTCTACTATTTTGTCCAAAAACGGCGTTCTTGTCGCGTATTTCCAAAAAAATTCAAAATTTGGAATATACCAATAAAAATAATACGGCTTATAATGAATTATTTTTGGATTTTTCCCGCCTTCAAGATATTTTACGCTTAAATTTTGCGGCAAAAACCTCGCCCAACTCGTCAGCATAAAATTCCAAGAGTAATCAAAATGAAAAATTTTATCTTTTGCCAAAAAATTTATAACGTCTTGGTCGTGAACCTGCCATTCGCGAGAAGAAATTGCGTCTAAAATGTCATTTTGCGAGTAAGTTTCGCGAAATTTTTCGCAATTTATTACTAACATTCCGCTGTTTATGTAATCGCTCGGATTCTCCATAGACAACATATATTCGTAAATTTTGCTATATTCGTCGGTTTTTAGATTTTGCGGTAAAAAATACCAAGCGGCAGCCACGTCTCTAACCGCGCCGACTAAATAGTTAGAAATATCCATATCAAACAAATGCGAAACGTCGGTCGTCGCGACCATATCGCCGTCAAAATAAAGCGCTTTTTTGTATTGCGGAAACTTAAACGGTATAAACAAACGAAAATACGCTTCAATAGTAATATGTCGAGAAACGAAAAATTTGCAATTTTCGGCAATTTCGGTAAAATCAGAAAATTCCAGAGAAAAATTAGGAAATTCGGCAAACATTTCGCGAATTTTTTCCATAGAATTTTGGGAAATATCACGATTTAGAATTATAATTTCGTATTTTCGCTCTTTGTTTGCATTTTCCAAAATTGAACGAATCATAACCGACATTATCGGAACGTAATTATCGTTTGCGGAGAAAAAAATCGGTATAGTAGCCGTACTTTTTTGCGGAATTCTCATATTTTACCTCAATTAAAATGCCTTTTTCGTAAAAATATTATTTGGCAAAGCAAAAACGGCAAATAATTTGCGTTTTTTTCGCCCGTTTTTCGTTTCTTTTTAAATTTTACTTGCGGCAAAAAATATTTTATGTGTCTTATGAAAAAACTAATTATAAATTTTTTGAAAAAATTAAGAAAAATTTCGATAATTTCGATAGTCGTAATTTTTTGTTTGCTTTCGCTTGGAGTCGCCGCGTATTTTATCGGGCAATTTTTTATGTATCGTTACGTGAATAAATGGGCGGACAAACTTATCGATTTGGACAATAGGGGACTGCTGTCAAATTCTTTCGGCGCGGCTTGGAAAGACGTGTTAAACGAAGAAGAAATGCGCAATCAAGTCGTAAGAGTCGCGGGAAACAAGAAGGCAGAAGAAAAAGAACAGGCGGAAGTCAAAGGAATAAAACTCGAAAATTATCCGTCGCTTAAAATTGTCGAAAAATTAAATCAGCCGCTTTCGTATTCAAATAGAATAATAATTAACGACAGAAGCGGACTGAAAATCGCCGAAATTTCAACCGACCACGCAAGATTGACCTTCGATTCGCTTCCCGGCAACTTAATAACGGCAATAGTCGCCGCCGAAGACAAAACGTTTTTTACAAACAATTACGGCTTTGATTATCACGGCTTCACAAGAGCGATAATAAAGGCGGGTTTGGATTTTTTTAAGACCAAAAAATTTCGCCCGAAAGGAACTTCCACAATAACGCAACAGGTCGCAAAAATGTTTGTTTCGCAATTGGATAACGACGGACAAAGAATCGTTCCAAGAAGCGTGGATAGAAAAATACAGGAAATTCGCATAGCCGCCGCATTACGTAAACGCTATACGCCGCAGGACATTATGACAATTTACTTCAACCATTGCATTACGTCTTCGTACGGACTTGTGGGAGTTCGCGATATTGCTTCGCAGTTGTGGGGAAAACCTGTTTCGCAACTCAGCGACGCCGAAGCGATTTATGTTGCGCGAATGGTAAAATGGGGTATGAATTATCCTGAAAAAATACGAAATCAGTGCAAAATCGATATGCCGCGAATACAAAAAGCGTTTGGCTGGGACGACGAAAAATCTGCGCAAGTTCTTTTAGAAATAAATGAGTTAGGATTTGCGAAACCGAAACAAATTGTTTCCGAAAACGAACATCTGATAGATTTGGCTAATATTTATTGGCTTAACTACCTGCAAAAAAAGGGATATAGCGCTGAAATGCTCGAAGGTTTTGACATATTAAATTCGTCTTCTCTTATTCGTTTAAAAGGAAATTTAACCATAAATACGACAATAGATTTGCCTTTGCAAAGAACGCTTGACAGTTTGGTTTCACAGCGCGGATTTGCAAAATATACCACAATAGAAGGCGTTGAAAAAAGTCAATATTACGCATATTCCATAATCGATTCCAAAACGGGGAAATTGCTCGCTTATTCTTCGCTCGACAGAATAGGTTCGCGGGCGGCGGCGCTTCTCTCGCGGCGAATTCCTAACGGTTCGTCAACGGCAAAACCCATTTTGAACGCTTTAATGTTTGATTTGGGAATTTTTTATCAAAATCAAAAGTTTGACGATACGAAAGAAGTCGACGATACGGTCGCTTGGGCGAGAGAAATCGGAGCAAACACCGTATATTTTACCAATACTGCGGACAAAAAACATCCTTATAAAGTCCAAAACAGCGGCAGAAAAATGGCGGGTAACCACTATATTTTTGACTTACTTACGTCGTCCAATAATATTTTGGCGGTAGAAACGATTTATCGACTAAACGCAAAAAAAGCGTTTGACGAAGAAGGAAACATTACCGACGAAGGTTTTGTGTTGGGTTTGCTGTTTTATCGACTCGGAATTTTGGAAAAAATGCAGAAAGAATTTGCCGAAAAAGAGATTACGGGAGTTCGCGTTTATAAGGAAATTGCTAGAATTGTCGGCGCGGCGGTCGATAAGTTGTCGGATTACACGTATTCGGTCGCTTTGGGAACTTTGGAACTTACTCTTTTAGAACAAGTTCACCTGTTTAATATGTTCTACGATAACAAGATAATTCAAAATCCCGCAAATAATCCGTCGCTTTTTATAGATGAAATTGTTATGCAGGACGAAATTTTTCGCCCGTATCAAAGCGATACGATAGTCGTTATTCGTCCGTTTTCGGATTTGCAAAATATTGCGCCGTCGGCTATCGGAATGCATAATCGGCTCGCGGGTCCTTACGACGGTTTAAGCGCGTTTGATATTCCCGAAAATTACGAAAATTTTTCAAATCTTGCCAAAAGCGGAACGAGCGACGATATTTTACGTCCTTACAATGCGAGTTCGGATTCAAACGAAAAAACAAATTATTGTTTGTGGAACGCTATAATTCGCGTGGATTTGTCTAAATTCGGCTCGCCAAACGGCACAATTTCGGATATTACTATTTCTTGCGTCGGCGAAGGAAACAAGAAAAGCACTGGTCCCGCCGACGGAAAATCAATGCACAAATATTTAACAAGCGCGTTTTTGAAAATCGGGGGAGTGCCGATAAAAGACGGATTTTACAAAAATTACGAAACGTTTTTGCGCTCTATGCCCGAAGACGATGAAAATATTTCGTCGCAAGAAGGCGAAACGCAGTCGCTCGAAGAAATATTAAATACAAACGATTAGTTTCTACCGAAAATACGTATTAAGTTCTTCAAATTATTGAAGTTATTTGCAGAAATATCTTTCCACTTAAAGCGCCAAGCCCAATTTTTATCGCTTACGATTCCGGGAACGTTGAATCTCGCTTCGCTTCCAAGTCCCAATAAATCGGGCAGTTGCAAAATCGCATAAACGGGAACGGACGCAAGAATTTCGCGAATTACGTTTTCTAAAACTTCGCCGTCGTTTTTCGCCTTAATATAATCTTTCACGCGAGTTTTCGTAGTTTCGTCGAGCAATTTATACCAGCCCAAAACGGTGTCGTTGTCGTGCGTTCCCGAATACATAACGCTTTGACGATTGCAATTATACGGCAAATAATAGTTGTCGCGATTGCCGTCGAACGCGAATTGAAAAACCTTCATTCCGCATAAATTATGATTGTCGCGAAGTTTGTTCACTTCATCGGTTATAACGCCCAAATCTTCGGCAATAAGTTCAATTTTTTCCATATTTTTGTAAATATTATTGAAAAAATCGTCGCCCGGTCCTTTTGCCCAAACGCCGACTTTTGCGGTTTTTGCCTTGCCGTCAATCGCCCAAAACGATTCAAATGCGCGAAAATGGTCAATTCGCACTATGTCGTTGTAGAAAAAAGCGCGTTTTATTCGTTTTAGCCACCAATCGTAACCCGTATTTTTAATTTTTTCCCAACGATAAATCGGCGTTCCCCAAAGTTGTCCGTTTTCGCTAAAATAATCGGGCGGCACTCCTCCTACGCGAATCATTGCGCCGTTTTTGTCCAATTCAAAAAGTTCCTGATTAGACCAAACGTCGCTACTCTCGTATGAAACGTAGTACGGCACGTCGCCGAAAATCCGCACGCCTTTTTCGACGGCGTATTTTTTCAAGTCAAACCACTGCGAATGGAAAACAAATTGCACAAATCTGTAAAAATCGAGTTCTTTTTTGTTGTCGCTCGCCCATTTGTCTAGCGTTTTTTTATCGTATTTCACAAAACTTTTATCCCATTTGTTCCAACGAACCGTGCCGAATTTTTTTGAAAGCGACAAAAATAAAACGTACGGTTCAAGCCAATAATTTTCTTCTTCGCAAAAATCGCGATAAAATTGATTCGGCGTAAACCTCTCAAACGCTTTAAGATAAATCTTATTTTTTTCATTGAAAACTTTATCGAATTCCACGAAATCTTGCGAAAAATTTGGAAATTTTGCTATTTCGTTATCTTTAAGATAGCCCCAATCGCGCAACAGTTCGACGGAAATTAAAAGCGGATTTCCCGCAAACGCGCACGGAGAATTGTAAGGCGAATTGCCGTATCCCGTCGGATTTATCGGGCAAATTTGCCAAATTTTTATGGAATTTTGCGAAAGTAAATCTATCCATTTTTTCGCTTCGTAACCCAAATCGCCTGCGCCAAAGTTTCCGGGCAGAGACGTAATATGTAAAAATATACCGGTAGAGCGGTTGTTCGTCATAAGATTTTTATCCTTTTTATCAATTTTTTCAAAATCTATTCCACAAAGATAAAATAATATATTTCGCAAATTAAAAACGTATTATTCGCTTAAATAACGCTAAAATTCTTAATTTAGCGAAAATTTTGCGCGAAAATCACGTTTTTGTAGCGATAATTGCGCGAATTTTTTTTATTATCGCGCCTTCGTAATTGTTTTGTCTTTCGTTTTTACGCTTTTTGTCGTCGCGTTTTTGTCGCGATTTTTCTTTATTTGCGGGTAAAGCGTCGGGCGTTTTTTCGGGGGCAATCACTATAATTCCTTCTTTTAGAAGCGCCAAAGAATCCTCTTTTGTTAAAATATTAGCGTCTTTTTCTATTAAAGACGAATCGAGCGTCGGCGCGACAAACTGACTAAACCGCGCAACATCGACACCTTGTCGCAAAAAATTGTCTATTTGTCCGCGAAGATTTAAGCGCGTCGTGTCTATTAACGTTACGTAAGTCGGCAAATTTATGTCTTTATATTTGGGTTTTGAAAGGCGAATTTTCATTTTGTCCATATTTTCTATGTTTCCCGAAATATTTATTCCCATCATAAACGGAAGTTGCGATTTTAATACCGAAATGTGATAATTAAACGTCATATCGAGCCGCTGAACGCCGCTTATCGCCGTTTTGTAGCGGTCGATTTGCATTATAAACGGAAATATTTCTATTTGATTATCGTGTGCGAGCATTTCCAAAGAAATACTTTCTACAAAATTTTCCTCGCGATTTTTGAATTTTAGCGTTTTGGATATTTCGGAAAACGTTTCTCCGTCTAAAAGTATCATATTTTTACCGCTTATTCTGCAAGCGGCGTTTAATGTTTGCAAAATTATTTTCATTGTGGAATCCATAGAAACCGTCGCGGCGATTTGGCTATTTATAACTCCCTTAAACGACTGTAACATAGGAGCCAAAGAATCGATAGACGGAATAATTTTTATAAAATCTTCCACTTGTATGTCTTTAAATTCGAGGTCGATACCGAGCGTAATATCTTCTTTTCCACGAGTTGCATAAAGCGCGGTTAAGTCGATTTCTCCCACGCTTGTTTTTGCGACTATATCTTTTAATTGCAGGCATCTATCGCGTGAAATTAACGCTCCCGATAATTTTTCTAACGTTATGCCGCCGTATTTTCCGTAACTTACGTCTATTTTCGTATCAATACTCACGTTTGACGGAATTACTATAAGTTTTTGTATTTCTTTTTCGTCTTCGGTTTCTTTTTGAATTATTTTTTCGAGTTGTTCGTCGTCCTGCGCGTTTGCCACCGCTTTTTTGTATTCGTTAGACGTTTCGGAATATGCGGACGCGCCGTATGCGGCGGTAAGCAGTTCGTCCAAATTTATAGTGTCGGCTTTTAGGTTCGCCTCTATTTTCAAGCCCCGTCCGCTTGACAATGCGCGGCGAATACCTTCGACTTTCGCGTTTATGTCAAATTTCGATTCGCCGCATCTGACGGTTACGTTTTTCAGCGTAACGTCGTTTGTCGTGAAAGACGCGTCAATGTTTTGCAAACGGGTTCGCAGTGGAAAATGAGGCGATACTATTCTTCCCGTGAGCGATTTTATATTTCCGTCAACCGTCCAACTTCGCAGAAGCGTTCCGAGTTCGGCGTTTTTTATGTTAATGTCCTGTTCCGCAAATTCATCGCTTTCCCGACTTTCCCGCCGCAACCTGCGAGCGTGCTGCGCCAGCGAATCGCGCTGAATATCGGGATATATCGTTTGAAGCGAATCTAATTGTTCGGGAGTCATTTGACGTCTTCTTTGATTCGGGTCGTTTTTTGTAGCCGTAATCGCTATGCTTGCGTCGCGTACTCCGAATCTGTTTTCTTCGCTGCGCATCCCCAACTGTTTGGTTTCAACGTCAAAGCGTATTAAAGGTAAAGTCCGATTTTCAGCCGACGAGCGTATTCTTATATTTGTTTTTAATTCGCGTAAACTTATGGTCGAAGAATCGACGTCCGTATATTGCAGCGTATTTGCCGTTACGCTTCCCGTCATCGGTATCACTCTCGACGTGTCGCCGCTTAAAATAGCGTCGGAGGAGCGCATAGACAGGTCAACTTTGGAAATCGCTATCGTTTCGCGGCTTGGCATCCTGATACGCGCAGTGTCCGATTTGAAATCGACGCTGATTTGCCGCCTTACTTCGCCCGTATTTCTGCTTATTCTCGTTTTTGTAGTGTTCAGTTCCAAATTGGTTTTTTCTACCAAAATACCTATCGAATCCTTTGGAAAGCGAACTCGTATTTTGTCGGCGGTTACCTGCGCGACAAAGTTGTTTTTAGCCCAGTCCCGCTCGTTAAGACGGCTAACGCGAATTGAACCGTCGATATTGAACAATACGTTTCCGCGAGCGGTTATTCCCAAATCTTCGGGCGCAAATTTCAAAAGTTCTTTCAAATCGGCAAAACCGTTTAGTTTCATCGTAACGTTTGGGTCTTTGAGTATGTTCGTCGCGTTTACGCTTCCTTTCAGGTTTGCCGCAAATGCTTCTATGTCAATATTTTTTATTTTTATTCCCGTATTTTTTGGATTATCATTATCGAAGCGCAAAGAGGCGTCGACGAAAATGTTATCGATTTTCGCGTCCGTATCTTTGTAAATAACATATCCTTTCGGTATTTTGAAATCGGCGGTTACATTCGGACGTTTACCGTTTTTTGCAAATTCATAACTGCCTGAAATTTTTGCATTTAGTTCGATTTTAATATTCGTTAAGTATTTTTTCGTTTCGACCGAAAATCTTTCGGGAACAAGCGACAATAACGATTGCACGGGCAATTCCGAAATTTTACATTCCAAATCCGATTTTATATCGTCTTTTGAAATTGCAAGTTCGCCGTCAAGTTTAAGTTGCGGCAAATCCGCGATAGTCAAGGCAATGTTTTCAAGTCCGAAAAAGTAAAGATTTTCGGGAGCAAGTTTAAGCGTCGCGTTTATTTTTAAGGGAAGCGAATCGCAATATTTTTCTTTTTTAACGCTTGCCGAAGCCGCGCCTTCGATTTTCAAATTGTATTCCCGACGATTTTCGCCCGCTTCAATAACGGTCGAATCTAATAATAATTCGGCGGTTATTTCGTTTTTTTCAATTTCGGCGTTCAATTTTACGTCTGATAATACGAATTTGCTAATTTCAAGTTTTGCGGTATCGGGCGTAATGTTTCCTTTAAAAAACAAGTTGCCGATAGAGGCGCGCAAGTTAATTGAATCGGGAGACGCTCTATAAACTAATTTTGCGGGTCCTTCAATAGAAAAAGTGTTAATATTCAGCGCTAATTTTTTAGCGTCATTGGTGTCGTTTCTTTTGTTCGGCGTGTAAATTTCCCAATTTGCGCGTCCCGAATGCGACACATAAGCGTTTATAATCGGCTGTGAAACGCTAATATCGTGTATGTTTATATTAGATTTTAACAGGTCTTTAAGATTAAGCGACACAATAAGTTCGTTAAAACGCATTAAAGTGTCGGCATTTTCGTGATGAAGAGACAAATACGACGTATCCGTTTGCATTGCGTTAGAAATAATTTCGCCTCCGACAAGTTTTACGTTTAATTTAGGAAATTCTTCAAAAACAGAAACCTTGACGGAATTAAAATTTACCTTTGCGTCGAGGTATTTTGTGCAATATTTATTGACTATAGGCGTAAATTGTTTCGGAGTAAGCATATAAAAAAATAAAATGACAACCGCCGCGACAAAAATTATTATTGTCGATAACGAAAAGATTAACGGTTTTAATATTTTTTTCATAATTTTACTTCAAATTCGGTTGTTTCCTCGCTATTTTTTATTTGTTAAACGTTGGTTCTTTTATTTCTCTGTAATTAACGTCGTTAGCGTTAACCAAAACGACCTTGCCGTCTTTCATAAAGACAAATTTTTCGCCGTTCTTTCTTTTTTCGTCAATCAATTTGTTGAACGAAAGATTTATGCCGTAAGTTATTCGTTCAAAAAGGTTTTCGGAATATTCTTTATTTGTGAGTTTCACAATACGCCTCCAAAAAGTTAAATTTTTCTTTGTTTACGTTGGCTTTTTTTTCTGTATTTCATTGCGTTATCAAGGAAATCGTCAAGCGTTTCGTCGGCAAAAAGGTCTTGCCGCCACTTTGTGTAATCAAACGGCTCGCGCAAAATAATTGTAATAAAACGTTCGCAATCTACAATACCGAGATTTTGCGCTAAAATACGCATACCTTCGCTGCGTAAAACAATGTCTGTTTTCATATTATACTTCCGTTTCCAAGCGAATAATTAAATCTTTTTGGTCGTCGTATGGACGGTTATAACAGCAAATATCAAGATAAACAAGCATATTTTCTCCTTATTTCCTAATAAAAATACTATCTGCCGCAACAAAAAAAAGCGGGAACGTATTTCTACGCCCCGGTTTACCTAGTATTTAAGATTTTTTGTTTAATCTTCGTCCGTTTCTCTTGAATGCCAATACTCGTCGTTATTTGGATTTAGTTGATTTGCGTGATTGTCCAAATCGTCCTGATACGCATCGTTGTTTGGATTATGCAAATCAGCCCAATGATCCAATTCTTCTTGACTACGACTCATTAGTACCTCCTTTCTGTTTTAAGGTTTAGGTTTAGGTTTAGGCGGGTTATTATCACGATCGTCCCCAGATGGCTTTCCCGGCTTTTTACTCGGCCAATTCTTATTCTCGTTAGGTTTTGGAGCAGGCGCCCCATTTTTAAAGTTTTCCATAAAAAACCTCCTTATAGTTAAATGTTACGTAAATTTACCAACCTCTCTTCTTCTTTTCTGCATTTTTCTGCGCTAATTCTCTAAGCCGTCTTTTTTCTGCTTCTGGCATATTATGGTTGGCGGCTATAATTCGTTCTGCGTCTTCCGGCATCATATCGTTTTCATTCATAAAATTCCTCCTTTCTCCATTTTGTTTAACTTCAAATGTCTTAAAATTGGTAAAACATCTGAATATTGGAAATATTCCAATGGCTGTAAGTTCAAATAATTACGAGTTATAATAGGGGGAATTTTATGCGGTAAAACCGAAAAAGGCTGCCCTACCAAATAATCGTGATTATACCACTAATAACGAAATATGTTCATATTTAATAATGACAGGATAGGTAGAACAACCTATAAAGGCGGACTACCCGTCATTATTAAACATAAAAAACACAAGTGAAATACGAAAATTAAATTTCGATATTTCGTTATTAGTGGTATGGGAAAAATACTATTTGTTAAATGGAAAATGCGAAGTAAAATTAAAAATTTTAAAAAATAGAAATTTAATTGGAAATTACGAACAGAAAAAACTATAATTTCTGCAAATCAAAAACAAATTAAAGCAAATTTCTTTAATTTACAAACGTGAAAATACGCTGTCTATCGCTTTTTGAACGGTTTGCAAACGTACCTGACTTCTGTTTCCCGAAAATTTATTGTGCGAAATTTCCAAAACTTTTCCTTTGTATAAAACTCCTACATAAACCGTGCCTATGGGTTTGTCGAAAGTCGCGCCGCTGGGTCCGGCAATTCCCGAAACCGCTAAAACCCACTCGGTTTTGAAAAGTTCGTTTGCTCCTTCAAGCATTTTTTCTACCGTTTGCTCGCTTGCCGCGCCGTATTTTTGTAAAACGTCGGAGGGAACGCCCAAAATTTTCTGTTTTATAGTGTTGTCGTAAGCGACAATCGAGCCGAAATACCACGCCGAAGCCCCCGGAAACTGCGTAAACGCCGAAGCGATAAGTCCTCCCGTACACGATTCGGCAGTCGATACGCGCTCGTTTTTCGCCGTCAAAAATACGCCTGTTTTGGCGATTTTTTCATTGTACTCTTGCGATAATAATTCCATATACCTCCAATAATAAATTAAGTGAAACACAAGCCATCACTCCCGCTATAACGTCGTCCATCATAATTCCCACGCCGTCGTCAAGTTGCTCAAAAAGATGAACGGGATACGGTTTTACTATGTCGAAAAAGCGAAACAATATAAATCCCGTCAATAAAACGGGAACCGACAGCGGAACAAACAAAAACGTAATCGTCTGCCCCGCAAATTCGTCTATATTTACTTTGTTTGGGTCGTCTTCGCCAAAGTTATTTATAGTGTCGTTACAAAGCCAAAAACCCGCAAAAACAAACACTATAAAAACAAAAAGAAACAAATGCGCGTTTTGATTTATAAACCAGTACTGCGTTTTGTCCATAAAAAAATACAAAAGTCCGACGACCAAAAGCGAACCGTAAGTTCCCGCAGGACCAGGAATATAGCCGATACCAAAACAAGTAGAAAAAATTCTGCGAATAAATGAAATCAATTTTTCTTTCATAATATTTCCTCCCGAATAGTTTTTGAAATTATTTTTCTATCGTCAATCGCCTGATTTAAAGTGTTTTTGTCGGCGTGAATTATTTCGAGTCCAGACGATAACCCTTGCGCAAGTTTGGAAATGGTAAGCGGAAATTGCGAAAGAACCTTTTGAATGTAAAAAACCGTCGTTTCCGCTTCGCCCGTAAAGCCCAAAGCGATAATTATTTCGGCTACGTTTCCTTCTTCCACGCGCTTTTTGAGAAGATTTAGCGACAATTTGTCGGGCGTAATTCCCGAAATCGGAGAAATAAGTCCGCCTAAAACGTGATAAACGCCGTTAAATCGGTTGTTTTTTTCTATCGCAAGCATATCCGACGGACGTTCAACCACGCAAATTACGGAATTGTCGCGGCTCGGATTACTGCAAATCGGGCAAATATTTTTCTCGCTCAAAGCGTTGCAAATTTCGCAACGCACAATATTTTCTTGCGCGTTAATTATCGCGTTTGCCAATTTAAGCGGAGCGCCGTTTTCCTGTTCCAGCAAATAAAGCGCCATACGAAACGCGCTTTTTTCGCCGATAGACGGCAAAATCCGCAATGCGTCTACCAAATCCTGCAAATGCTTCGGTATCATCAAAAGCCCGATAATCCGAGTCCGCTTGTCATTGCGCCGAGAGAATCGTCGGACAATTTTTTCACTTGGTCGCTTGCATTGCGGATAGCCGCCGCAACCAAATCTTCAAGCATTTCCACGTCGTCGGGGTCTACGGCTTCTTTTGCAATTTTTACCGACTGCAAAACGCCGTTTCCGTCCATAACGATTTTTACCATTGAGCCGCCGGAAGTTCCCACAACTTCTTTTTTCGCCAATTCCGCCTGCGATTTTTGATATTCCGCCTGCATCTTTTGCGCCTGTTTCATCATTTTTTGCATTACGCCCGACATTTTTGTAACCTCCTTATTTATATAAATTTAGCGTCAAATTTTTCTACGATTTTCGCCACAATCGGCTGATTTTTCATAAGTTCTTCAACGCTTTCTTTCGTTTTTTTAATTTTTGTTTTTTCCGTTTCAATTTTTTGCGGCGTCGTTTTTTTTGCCGCGTATTCTTCGCGCTTTTTTTGCGCTTCAAATTTGACTTCTTGCGGTTCTTTTTTTATTTCTTGCGACGTTTCTTCTGTTTTTTCGTCCGTTTTATTGGGAATTTCCGCGTTAAGTTCCTTCGGTTTTATTTTTGACGCAAATTCTTGCGCCATTTCAAACTCCCCCGACTGGATACTGCCGTCCTCGCTTTTCTTAAAAATGTCTAATATCTGCTGAATTGACACGGTTTTATCCATATTCGCAATTTTTACCAAAAGTCGCTCGGCGCTAAACCTTCTAAACGACGAATATTGCAATTCTTTTTGCGTCGCAGAAACCATTTCACTGATTCGCAAAATATCGCCTTCGCAATAGTTTTCAACAATATTTTCGTAAAGCGGATTTTTATCAGTATTTCCCTTAATTTTCAGGAACATAAGCATACGAAGAAACGATAGCATTCCGTCTATAAATTCCGAAATATCAAAGCCGTCTTCAAGCGTTTTATCGAAAATTTGCAAAATTTCGCCGATTTTTCGTTCGTTCGCGAGTTTTAAAATTTCGCAATACGTTTCAACAGATACAAGACCAAGTATTTTGCGCGTATCCGACTCCGTCAATTCGCCTTCGCAAAACGAGCGAACTTGTTCTAAAAGCGATAGAGAATCGCGCATACTCCCATTCGCCTTTTGGGCGATTAAATTTAACGCATTGTCCTCAAATTTAATACTTTCACTATTGCAAATTCGCGTAAGTTGTCTGAATATCGCCTCTTGCGAAATCGGGCGAAAATCAAATCTTATTGAACGCGAAAGAATCGTCGGCAGTATCTTTTCAGGTTCGGTCGTCGCAAAAATAAATAGTACGTTTTCGGGCGGTTCTTCGAGCGTTTTTAGTAGCGAATTCCACGCCTGTTTGCTTAACGAATGCGCTTCGTCTATCAAAAATACGCGATAATTCGCGCCGTTTCCCATAGGAACGTAATTTACCGCTTCCATAAGTTCTTTTACGTCGTTTACGCCGTTGTTTGAGGCGGCGTCAAATTCCGCGATGTTGAAATTTGAGCCGTTTATAGCCGCTTTGCAACTGTCGCATTCTCCGCAAGGGTTTGGCGTGGGTCCTTTTTCGCAGTTAAGCGCTCGCGCCAAAATTCGCGCGGTCGTGGTTTTTCCGACTCCGCGCGTTCCTGTAAATATATAAGAATGCGCCGTTTTTCCCGTCGCAATGCTTCTTTTGAGCGTGTTTGTAATATGTTCCTGCCCGACGACGTCGTCAAACGTCATAGGTCGCCACTTACGCGCAAAAACAAGATAACTCATTTTCCCTCACAGTTAGTTTTCGGTTGTTTTTGAAAGGAAAATAATTTATTTCACACCGCGTTTGCGCAAATATTATACTCGCGCGGCAGATTTTAAATAAATTTTGCTTATGTCGAATAATATGTTTTTCACTGAAAACGCCGAATTTTCGTATAAATTATAAAAAAAATAAAAAAAAATAAAAAAATTACAAAAAACGCTTGACAATTTAAAAAATAATCCGCATAATATATATGGGATAGGGGAAACCCGTTCTCGGAGGTTCTTTGAAAGGTTTTACACGAACGAAAGTTATGTTTTCTTCTCTACCGAAAGGTCGCATTTTCGATTTGCAGAAGATAACAGAAGGGCGTGTGCCTGTTAAATATGGCACATACTCTTTCTTGTGTTTTTGGGCATAGGGCATTGCGACCGCCTCGGTAGCCAGAAACAATAGGGAAAGATGTGTGCTAATTTTTTTATTGCAATATTTTGCAGTTTCTTTTAACAAAATCCACATTTTTCCGATTTTTCCAAAACGCGCTGAATGCGCGTTGCGCCGTTATTGTTCAAAACGGCGTTTGAGTTGACGTTTGCGTTGCGTCTTGCAAAACAAAAATAAAGGGATAAGCGTTATACCAGTGGCGCGCCCGCCGTTTTTCCTGCTCTGCGCAATGCAAACTTCTTTTCGGCAATAATCGGAATAGTCCGAGTTGCAAATAGTTTAACAGTTTTGTTCAAACCTAAACAAAGGAGGGAATTATGAACAAAAAGGGATTTACATTGGTGGAACTGATGGTTGTTATCGTAATCATCGGCGTGTTGGCGGCGGTTGCCATTCCAAAAATGATGGCGGCTACGAATAAGGCGAAAGCCGGGGAAGGTCCGCAGATTTTAAGCGCCATATCAAGGATGGAAGCGTCTCACAAAGCGGAAAATG
>JGI24698J34947_10000564_pt1 | contig 17632 bp, 15 predicted proteins | sample TergutMp193P3_FD_34947 | JGI IMG/M metagenome (IMG submission 34947) | reverse complement strand
GCGTACGCCATAGCCAAGATCAGCGTGATAAAACTTTGCGCTTTTTACAACCGTCAATATGGAACCAATTTTCTTTCGGTAATGCCGACTAATTTATACGGCCCCGGGGATAANTATGATCCTGACTGTTCCCATGTGCTTCCGGCTCTTATCCGCAAATTCCATGAGGCGAAANTNTCAAAAAGCGACAAGGTGATTCTGTGGGGCGACGGCTCTCCCAGGCGGGAATTTTTATACAGCGATGATCTNGCGCAGGCTCTTGTTACGCTTATGCAAAATAACAGCGCGGGCGACTTATCAAATCCNGCCGGTGATTTTGTCAATATCGGCTGCGGCTGGGATTTGACTATCAGGGAACTTGCGGATAAGATTCGTGAAACTGTGTATGAGGGAATACCCGACAGGACTTGCGCCATTGAATGGGATATGTCAAAACCCAACGGTACGCCTGCGAAACTGCTTGATATTTCAAGAATTACCGCCCTGGGATTTTCACCTAAGACCGGCTTTAAAGAGGGAATAAAACTTGCCTATGAAGATTTTATCAAAAATTATGAATAAAAAAATTCTTTTTTGTTTAACATTCTTTTTTTTATTTTTGTCTATACTTCCGGCTCAGGAAGCGCTCAAATCCGCAGAAGAAGAATACTACGACTTTCTCGCATTACAGGGATTAACGGAACGCCCCGCGTTAAATTACCGCACTCTTTCAGATTCAGTGTGGTCTATAGATGAGGACACTCCTCATCCCTGGCAAAACCAAAACCTGGGAACATGGCATAATTTGTTCGGCGATTTTCGCATGAGAGTCTACGGCCCTGAATTGTTCATGTCAGGTAACACCGCCGCCCCTTACGGACAGAACGACGGCGTACTGTGGCAGGGACGCGGGTTCAACGCGCTTTTCAAAGGCGGCGTCCGTTTTGAAGGATACGGCGTTGAACTGACCATTTTGCCGCATTTAGCGTTTTCACAGAATGCGGAGTTTGATTTTATACAGCCTGCTTATTCAGGAGCGAATTTTTCGGATAAAGCGGAAAAGTACGGTTATTACGGAGTATGGGGCATTGACGCGCCTCAGCGTTTTGGCGACATGCCGTTTTTTGATTGGGACTTTGGCGATTCGGAAATTCGTTATACATGGAGAACACTTACTGTTGGATTTGGCACTCAGTCAATCTGGCTAGGACCTGCGCAGCTTAACCCGATAATCCATTCAAATAACGCGGCAGCATATCCTAAGCTTGATATTGGATTACGGCATCAGCCCATAATCCTTCCCTGGCTGAATTGGCACATAGGCGACATTGAGTTTCGCGCATGGTGGGGCTATCTTTCTGAATCTGACTGGTTTGATAATAACGATTCCAATAATCATAATTTGATAACCGGAATTTCTCTGGCGTACAGTTTTCCCTGGATTTTCAAAGGGCTAACGATTGGGTTTAACAGGATTATGCTTTCTAAATGGGACGAGATGAATATCGGGTCGGTATTTACACTGTTATGGCCTTTTATGGATAATTCCGCCGGCAGTGACAATAACGATCAAAGAGCCTCAATAATTATTGATTATATTTTACCTATAGCTGGAATTAATATTTACCTTGAATGGGCGCGTAATGATTTTAGCCCCAATGTGGATTATGTTATACGCTATCCATTTCATACTGAGGGCTATACAATTGGTGTAAAGAAATCATTTTCTTTTACTGATACACTTAAAGGAGAGATACTTTTGGAAATTACCAAGCTGGAATGTTCACAAGATTATGATAGATTAATTTCCTGGTATAGTTCTTTTTATGCTCATCATATTATCATTCAAGGGCATACAAATCGAGGCCAATGGCTGGGATCGGGTATAGGAACAGGCGGAAACAGCCAATATTTGGGATTTAAGTTGTATTTTCCCCAAGGTTATGGAAGCTTTTTTATTCAGCGCAGAAATCCTGATTTGGATTATACATATTTTATTGATTCAAGAAAGCAGTCTGAAAATTTCGCTCAAAAAATTTGGCAAGCAGAATACAACATAAGAGCTTTTCTTGATTTTGGTATTTCAGGATTATTTTATATTTTGCCAAATCTAGGTGTTTCAGGCTCTTTTACTTTTAGAGATGAACATAATCCCATAAATCAATCTATACCTGAAAGCGACCGTTCTGATCACCGGTATAATGTATATTTAGCGGTCTCATTAAAATATTCATTTTAGAATTTGTTAATGACCAATAAACCCATAACAATTATAAAACCTCAAAACAATCTTTTTGCTTTAAATCTCATAGGTCTATGGAAATATCGCGATTTAATACGGATGTTCGTAAGACGGGATTTTACTACATTCTATAAACAGACAATATTGGGACCATTATGGTTTATAATACAGCCGCTTTTTACTTCGGCGATGTATATGATTATTTTTGGAAGGCTTGCGAACATATCAACTGATGAAACGCCGCAAATGTTGTTTTACATGGCAGGGGTAATAAACTGGAATTTTTTTTCAGAATGTTTTACCAAAACAAGTAATACATTTGCTGCTAATAAAGACCTTTTTGGTAAAATTTATTTTCCGCGTCTTGCTGTTCCTATAGCCGACGCCATAACAAATATGATCAGATACGCAATCCAGCTTATGCTTTTTTTGGTTTTTTATCTTTTCTTTTTTATTAATGGCGCTCCCCTTTCGCCAAATTGGATGATAGCATTTACACCAATAATATTACTGTACCTTGCCCTTTTAAGCCTTGGTTTCGGGATGTGGATTTCTGCTCTTACGGCAAAATATTGGGATTTGAAATTTGCGCTTCCCTTTGTCGTTCAACTTTGGATGTACGCAACTCCTATAGTATATCCTTTGTCGCTTATTCCTGAAAAATACAAGATGTTAATGATATTAAACCCTGTAGCGCCAGCGATTGAATTTTTTAAAATGACATGGCTTGGGGCGGGAACCCTTAATTTATTGCATACCGGTTTGAGCGCACTTCTTGCCCTGTTAATAATTTTTACAGGCATTATTATTTTTAACAGAACTGAAAAAACTTTTGTTGATACAATATGATCGAAACTGTAATTAAGGTAGAACATATTTATAAAGAATATAAACTTGGAGTTATAAGCCATGGAACCCTTTACAGGGATATGCAGTCATGGTGGGCAAAAATATGCGGAAAGGAGGATCCAAATTCATTAATTTCATCCCATCATGGGCAGGAAGCGGAAAAAGGCAGTTTTCTTGCTCTTAATGATGTTTGTTTTGAAGTAAAAAAAGGTGAGCGTGTCGGTATTATTGGCAAGAACGGTGCGGGAAAATCAACACTCTTAAAAATCCTTTCACAGATTACATCTCCTACAAAGGGAACTATTACAATTCGCGGAAAAGTAGGTTCTCTCCTTGAAGTAGGTACGGGATTTCATGTTGAACTTACCGGTAGGGAAAATATATTCCTTAACGGTTCAATTCTTGGCATGAACAGGCAAGAAATTTCCCGTAAGCTGGATGAGATCGTTGATTTCGCCGGTATTGAAAAGCACCTTGATACACCTGTAAAACGGTATTCCAGCGGTATGTTGGTACGCCTTGGCTTTGCCGTGGCTGCTCACCTAGGTACGGATATTTTAATAGCCGATGAAGTTCTTGCGGTTGGAGACGCGGAGTTTCAAAAAAAGGCTCTTGGGAAAATGCAGGATTTGAGTACTGATGAGGGACGGACGGTATTATTTGTGAGTCATAATATGGGGGCAATAAAGAAATTATGTCCTAATGGGATAGTACTGAAAGGAGGGGCAATTGATTTTAGTGGCAATATAGATGATTGCATTACAAAATATACACGGTCGTCCTGCAATTCTGATAAAAATCAAAATTATTGGGAAAACGATGGTTCAATAAAAGATCAATATTTTACACCGCAAAAAATTTATTTAACTGACAGTTCAAACAAACCTTTAGACAAAATTAAAAATAAAAATAATATTTATTTAGTTATAGAATCAGAAATTTTTGAAATTGACCCCTTATTAAATATAGGAGTGGCTATTCGTTGTGACAATGGAGATATAGTTTTTGTTTCCTGGTTGAGGGATTACAAAACTCCAATGATTAACATCGGAAAAAATACTTTTTATATAAAATTACCAATAGATGATTTGAATATCGGTAATTACGAAGCCTTATTATATGCTGGATTGCATCATGTAAAATATTGCATTCAACCTGGCTCAGAACCCACGATCTCATTTTCAATAAATCATATCTTCCAGATTGAATTTGGTGATAATAATAGACATGGAATTTTAGCCCCAAAAATAGAATGGATAAATAATTTATGAAGAAAACGGCGCTCGTCACTGGTGGCACAGCCAAAGACGCTCCTGCGATGGCATCTCTTCTTTTGAATATAAAACATACAAATAACATTTTAACTGACGATATTATCATTTATCATAATGGTATCAGTAATTTGGACCAAACAATAATGAAAAAGATTATGCCAGTACAGTTCCGTCTTTACAACTATCCAGGAAAAACAGAAAAATTTAAAGATGTTGTAAATAACTATTTTAGTACAATGATTTTCTGCAAATATGAATGTTTTAATTTACTTAATGAATATAAGGCTGTTATCTGGACAGATTTTGATGTAATAATAAATAATGATATTAATGAATTATTGACAGTACCATCTTCCGGTTTTAAATTAATGCCTGATATTAGTCATACTGTACGTACAATGTTTGAAAAAGACATAAATAATACAATTGAAAATTACAAATTGGACATTCCAGGAATATGCTTATCAATCTTTGTGTTATTTGATAATATGATTTATTATAATGAATACTATAAATATTGCATTGAACAAACAGATAGATTTGCGCCGTATTTGAATTTGCCTGAACAGTGTATAATTAATTTACTTTTACAGGATTATAATATTCAATACGATTCTTTAGATTATAAAACTTATTGTGTTCACCCGCTACATGATATAATTAAAGAGCATACAAAAATAATTCATGCGTATGGACAACCAAAATTTTGGAATGGTCTGTATAATGCTGTCTGGGAAAAAAATTATAAAACATGGATAAAAATGGGGGGTAGCGAATATTTTCATAGAAAATTCAGCTATATACTAAAAATAAAAATCAAAAAAATAATAAATATTATTCAAAAAATAAACAAATTTCTATTGCCGCCTCATATTTATCGTCATGTCAGGAATTTTTATCGTATATTTTTAAAATATTTTTATAAAGATAAATTTGTGAAAAAAATCATTGTAAATATACTACCTCCCCCCCCTTCCAATTTAAGGTAGTAAATGTATATAGATATTAAAATAATAATACAAATTTGCGAAAGGTAGCCTGAATTAAACCGTTTTTTCGCTTATCATGCCTATTTATAATGTTGAACCATATCTTGCCGAGTGCCTTGATTCGTGCATAAACCAGACATTTAAGGACTTGGAAATAATCTGCGTCAATGATTGTTCAACAGATAAAAGCACCCGGATTCTCGAAGAATATGCATAAAAAGGTATAAGAATAAAATTTATTAATCACAGTCATAATAAACAACAGGGAGTTGCCCGTAATACGGGTATTTGCTCTGCACAGGGGGATTATTTCTGGTTCATCGACAGTGATGATATGATTCTCCTTTATTCATGCGAACTTTTATTAACTGTTATTAAAAAAACACGCTCTGATGTTATACGATTTAATCTAATAAATTTTAAACATGATGATTGCCGCAGATTAAGAAACTACAGCCGTATAGATGAATGCGGGTAGCCTTATGATAAAAATATCACAAGGAAAGAACCTGATAGACTTGGAGTTACTGAAGTTACCGCATGGTCTTATGTTACAATTTCTTCACATTTAAAGAAATTTAAATTCAGAGAATCAGTTCTTCATGAGGATATTGACTTTACGCCAATACTGTTCTCTGAAACGGAAAGTATTTATTGCATCAATACAACTTTGTATTTCAGGAGGCTGCATGGAAAATCCGTTACTGGCGGAGGCGTACCTGTTGAAAAACGGATTGTAGATAGTTTGCTTGCAATGGAATCTTTAATTAACTATGTCAAAATTTCTAAATTGCCAAGATCGCATTTTTGCGTGAAAATAATAAATAATACTATCAAATATTTGAAAGAAGAATATATGAAATACCCTGAAATTCACAATGATAAATCAGATTTAATTATAAAAAAAAAATAGGAACTGTTTTCTCCGGTGATTTACAGCTTTATAATGACATAATTTTTAATTACGATAATACAAAACTGCTTGAATTCATTCTTAGAGTTTATCGTTTTATTGCCAAAAGAATATTTTAAGGGGGCATAGAAAATGGAAAATAACAAAAAACAGGCGTATGCGTTAAATATGCGGGCATTGGTTACCGGCGGCGCAGGATTCCTTGACAGCCATCTATGTTAAAGACTGATTAAAGAGAACTATGACGTGCTTTGCCTTGATAATTTTTATACGGGACAAAAGCGTAATATTGAACATCTTATCGGCAATCCTTTTTTTAAACTTGTCAGGCATGAAGTAACTTTCCCATATTATGCGGAGACTGATCAAATATTTAATTTGGCCTGTCCTGCAAGCCCGATTCATTATCAATACGATCCGATACAGACAACCAAAACCTGCGTTCATGGAGCTATCAATATGTAAGGACTTGCTAAACGTACAGGGGCGCGGATTTTACAGGCTTCTACAAGCGAAGTATGCGGCGATCCTTCTGTTCATCCGCAAATTGAATCCTATTGGGGAAATGTAAATCCTATTGGAATAAGATCTTGCTATGATGAAGGCAAGCGGTGTGCGGAAACTCTGTTTTTTGATTACCACCGGCAAAATAACGTGGATATAAAGGGGGTAAGGATATTTAATACTTACGGTCCCAGGATGCATCCAAATGACGGCAGAGTTGTAAGTAATTTTATCATGCAGGCTTTAAAAGACGATGATATTTCAATTTATGGAGACGGAAGCCAGACCCGATCTTTCTGTTATGTGGATGATTTAATTGAAGCAATTGTACAGATGATAAAAACAGAAAAGGGTTTTACTGGACCGGTTAATATTAGCAATCCGACTGAATTTACCATAAAAGAGCTTGCGGAAAAAGTTATTGAACTTTTGGACAGCAAATCAAAAATCAGGTTTTTTGAGCTTCCGGCAGATGATCCAAAACAGCGCAAGCTGGATATAATGCTGGCGAAAACAAAATTGCAATGGGAACAAAAAATATCTTTGGAAGACGGTCTAAAAGAAACAATAGCTTATTTTAAACGTTTTATCTCCAATGAGTAAAGGTATACTGAATGAATAATTTTAACATTCCTGTTCTTTTTCTCATATTTAACCGTTTGGATACAACAAAGCAGGTCTTTGAGAAAATACGCGAAGCTGCCCCTCTAAAATTATATATTGCGTCTGACGGTCCGCGCAATAATCGTGAAGGAGAAGATGAAAAAGTTAAAACAGTCAGAGAGTATGTTATAAAATCTACTGACTGGAATTGTGATGTAAAGACGCTGTTTCGCGAGGAAAATTTAGGATGTGGAAAAGGACCGGCGGATGCAATCAAATGGTTTTTTGAACAAGTTGAGATGGGAATTATTCTTGAGGATGATTGTGTACCAAGTTTATCGTTTTTTCCATATTGTGAGGAACTACTAAAAAAGTATCACTATAATAATTCCATATATCACATTGCCGGGAATAATCCTTTAACGCTGACAAAAAATTATAAAGACGAAAGTTATTATTTTGCCCGTATTCAACACTGTTGGGGTTGGGCAAGCTGGAAACGCGCATGGGATTATTATTCATATGATATTCTGGAGTTAGATGATTTTATAAACAAACAAAAAATAAAAAAAATATTTAATCAAAAAATTGTGCAAGATTATTGGATTGATATTTTTAGAAATATGCAGGAACATAAAACTGATGCGTGGGATTATCAATGGACTTATGCTATTTTTAAAAAAGGAGGTTTGTGTATAAATCCGACAAAAAATCTAATTACTAATATTGGTTTCAACTCTGATGCTACACATACACTTGACAATAATTCGATCTTTAATAATCAGGAAAGATTTGAGATCGACACAATTATACATCCCAAAAATATAAAAATTAAAACATCTTTATTAAATAAAATAAATAAAATTGCTTTTGGAATAAACTGTTATGATGCTATAAAAGCAAAAATTCCATATTTTATAAAAGCACCTATAAAAAATATTTTGAATCGTCTAAGACCTCTATGAAAATTCTTCTGCTAAACTATTCTGATTCCGGCGGAGGAGCCGCAATCGCTTCCAAAAGACTTTTAACAGCATTATGCCAACAGGGCATTAACGCAGTACTGGGTGTTGTTGAAAAAAACACTGCGGATTCAAATGTTATTTCGTTAAAAAAGCCTGTTCGTTTTGATGATTTTAAATTTTCCCGTATTCTGAGAAGAATAATTTTAAAAATATTTTCTTATATAAAATATTTAAGAGGGCGTTTTAAAACGTCTAATCCGGTATTTCATTCGCTTAATAAAAAAACGCTTATTGATATCAATTATATAAATAATTCCGATTATGATTTAGTTCATCTTCATTGGATTAATGATGATATGATTTCCATTGGGGATATAGCCAGAATAAAAAAACCAGTTGTATGGACTATGCATGATACTTGGCCTTTTTGCGGAGCTGAACATTATCCCAATGTTTTAGAAAATGACGATAGGTTTATTCAAGGGTATACCCGAAAAAACAAGCCAAAAACGACCAGCGGCCCTGATATTTGCAAAAAAACATGGGAACGGAAAAAAAAAGCATGGAAAAATATTAATATTCATTTTATTTCCCCAAGCAGCTATGAAAAAGATGCCTTTGATAAAAGCGGCCTCTTCCTTGATTCATCAAGTACTTGCACATTAATACCAAATATTATACCAGAAAACATTTTTAAGCCGCTCAATAAAAATAATTTAAAGGAGATATATCAAATACCTCTTGAGAAAAAAATAATCGGATTTGGCGCGGCATATGATATAACTGATAAAAACTCTATAAAAGGCGGTTATTTTCTTGTTAAAGCTATTAAAAGAATTCAATATAAAACAAATTACCATCTTGTTATTTTTGGTAATGTTGATCCTTCCTTTGTCAATAAGATTGAGATACCTGTCTTTGCGACTGGATTCATTTCAAATCCTTATATCCTGGCAGGTACTTATAATCTCTGCGATGTTTTTGTCTGCCCTTCCCTACTGGAAAATCTTCCTAATGTATGTTTGGAATCCAACTTTTGCGGCGTTCCGGTTACGGCGTTTCTTACAGGGGGAATCCCCGATATTGTAGAACATAAAAAGACTGGTTATCTGGCAAAATGTTTTGATATTGAAGATTTATACAATGGGATTCTGTATTGTATTGATAATTATAATGAACTTTCAGAAAATTCATTAAAAAAAGCGCACTCTGAATTTGATAATACGAAAATCGTTAAAAGACATATAGAATTGTATGAATCTATTTTACAGAAAGGAACCTCATGAAAACAACCTATATGGAATTAATAACCGAACCGCTTGAAAAAGCGTTAACAACATTAAAAGAAGCATGGATAGAATACAATAAAGATCTATCCAATACTTTTGTCAGAGATTCTGTTATTCAACGTTTTGAATATACTTTTGAGTTATCTCATAAAATATTAAGACGTTTCTTATCTGAAACAGCGGCAAGCAAAGCTGAAATTTCAGAAATGCTTTTTTATGAATTGATTCGTTTGGGCTGCAAACGCGGACTACTTTTAAATGATCTTAAAACATGGGATAAGTACCGCAAAGCACGTAATTTAGCCAGTCATAATTATGACGAATTCAATGCGGATAATATCGCTGTTATTATACCTGTATTTATTGAGGATGTTGACTATCAACTTGCTAAAATTAAAGAAAGATTGAATCAACAAACAGTCATACTGCATATTGACGAACGACACATTAATATTATTGTTTCAATAATAAAAAGTATACCGGAACTTAATGGTTGTTCCGTGTATCTTTATGGTTCCAGAGTTAATGGAAAATCTGTAAAATTTTCTGATGTTGATATCGCCCTTGATTATCAGGGTGAACCTGTTGCAGAAACGATAAAATATAAATTAGCTTCATTGTTTGAAAAATCTCTTCTTCTGTATACTGTGGATATAATTGATATAAATTCTGTTTCTCACGTTTTTAAAAAAAATAGAAACAGATTTTGTTAAATTAATGTAATATAAAAGATAGGGATATATACATGAAAAAAGCCCTCATCTCAGGCGTTACCGGACAAGACGGCGCGTATTTGTCAGAATTATTCCTATAAATTAAAAAAAAATGCGTAACGAAAATAATATAAAAATGCCTTTACAATTTAAAGCGGAATTATTTTTTTTAAGGTGCTTAAGGTTTATATTTAAAAAAATATACTCTGCCCCCTCCCCCATCAATATACAGTACAGCAACCAAAAGGCATCTGACCTTATCTATGAATATTTAAAAAAAGACAAGCCCTGCATGATAGCTCGTTTTGGTTCTGGCGAATTGGGATGTGTGGTAAATTATTTGAAGTTAGCGGAAAAAAATTCTAAAAACTATCTTCGATATATAAGGGGAGATGATATACAATTTGAATGGGCGAAAAATATTAGAGATGGGATGGAAAGAGCCGCCGGTTTTTTCCCGGCCAGTGACGAAAATCTGGTGAAATTTTCGCAATTAATGCTTGATTGTATCCCAAATGCGGATATCTTGGGATCATGGTTATCTGATGAAAGTTATGTTAAAGATTTGATGGTGAACGCGAAAATTATTAATCTTAGTGATCTTGAACCATATTACCATAATAATCCCTGGACACCTGCGCTAGAAGGGAAAGCCGTATTGGTTATTCATCCGTTTGCTGAAACAATAAAAAATCAGTATTTAAAAAGGAATAAACTGTTCAAAAACAAAGACGTATTACCTGAATTTAATCTAAAAATTATAAAAGCGGTCCAATCAATAGCCTATAATGATTGCGGATATCAAAACTGGTTTGATGCACTGGATTCAATGAAGTTACAAATAACGCAACAGGAATATGATGTTGCGATAATAGGATGCGGTGCATACGGTTTTCCATTGGCGTCATTTGTAAAAGAACAAGGGAAAAAGGCTGTTCATTTAGGAGGCGCAACCCAGATTTTATTTGGAATAAAAGGAGCAAGATGGGATGAACATGAATTTATTTCAAAGTTGTATAATGAATACTGGGTAAGGCCAAACGAAAAAGAAACACCAATAAACAATAAAAATGTCGAAAACGGGTGTTATTGGTAATTTTATGCTCAAGGAGAATACATGAAAATATCCCTCATCTCAGGCGTTACAGGACAGGACAGCGCGTACTTGTCAGAATTTCTCCTTAAAAAAGGCTATGAAGTCCACGGTATTAAACGGCGTTCTTCCAGCTTTAACACCCAGCGCGTTGATCATCTCTATCAGGACCCCCATGTTGAGAATAAGCGGTTTATTCTCCACTACGGCGATCTCACCGATACTTCAAATCTTGTCCGCATTATTCAGCAGGTTCAGCTTGACGAGATTTACAATCTCAGCGCTCAGAGCCATGTTCGAGTTTCTTTTGAAGTCCCCGAATATACCGCGGACACCGATGGCATCGGGACATTACGTTTTTGGGAAGCGATTCGTATTCACGGTATGGAAAATAAAGTGCGTTTTTACCAGGCGTCAACTTACCAGCTTTACGGCAAAGTGCAGGAAATTCCCCAAAAGGAGATTACCCCTTCTACCCTCGCAGTCCTTATGCCACCGCAAAATTATACGCCTACTAGATCACGGTGAACTACTGCGAAAGTTACGGGATGTACGCGTGTAACGATATCCTTTTTAACCACGAAAGTACCCTGCGCGGCGAGACTTTTGTTACGCGCAAAGTTACATGAGCCGCCGCCCGCATAAAACTCGGGCTTCAAGACAAGCTGTACATGGGCAATATCGACGCTAAGCGCTATTAGGGTTTTGTCGGCGATTATGCGGAGCTTATATGGCTTATGTTGTAGCAGCCTGAACCGGACGATTATGTTATGGCGACCGGCGTTACCACCACAGTTCGTGATTTTATCAATATGGCTTTTAATGAAGCGGGTATTAACATAAGGTGGTAAGGAAAGAGCTTTAATGAGAAAGGCATAAATCAGGCGGACGGCAGAGTTCTGATATAAATAGATCCGCGATATTTCCGCCCTGCCGAGGTTGATATATTGATAGGCGATCCGTCTAAGGCAAAATTAAAACTTGGATGGGAACACAAAGTCCAGCTTCCCGAACTTGTAAAAATGATGATGAAACATGATTTGGAACTTGCAAAACGGGAAGTTCATCTAAAAGAAGGCGGATACAAAATCGAAAATTTTTACGAGTAAACTTAAAGACAAATAACTATGGAAAAGAATTCAAAAATATACATCGCGGGACACCGAGGATTAGTTGGCAGCGCAATAATGCGGCGGTTACAGGCGGAAGGTTATTCCAATTTACTGACACGTACCAATGCGCAGTTGGATCTGCTCGATCAACAGGCTGTCAACGATTTCTTTGAAAAAGAAAAACCTGAGTACGTTTTCCTTGCCGCCGCGAAAGTCGGTGGTATTGGGGCAAATTCAACATATCCCGCGGATTTTATTTATCAAAACACAATGATCGGTTTTAATGTGATTCTCAGCGCGTATAGAAACGAGATTAAAAAAATAATTAATCTTGGCTCATCCTGCATTTATCTCAAAATGGCTACCCAGCCCATGAAAGAGGAATGCCTTTTATCTACTAATTATCTTGAACCATCCAACAAAGCCTATGCTGTCGCAAAGATCAGCGTATTAAAACTTTGTACGTTTTACAATCAACAATATGGAACGAATTTTCTTTCCTTAATGCCCACCAATTTATACGGTCCCGGGGATAATTACGATCCTGAAGGCTCACACGTACTGCTCGCTCTTATCCGCAAATTCCATGAGGCGAAAATTTCAGGAAATGATCGAGTAACTCTTTGGGGTGACGGCTCTTCCCACCGTGAATTTTTATACAGTGATGATCTCGCAGAAGCCATAGTCATGCTTATGCAAAACAACAATGCGCGTAATTTGTCAAACCCGGCAGTTGATTTTGTCAATATCGGCTGCGGCAAGGATTTAACAATAAAGGAATTGGCGGAAGTTAATCGGACTATCGTATATGAAGATACAACGGACAGAAAATGCCATATTGAATGGGACACATCAAAACCAAACGGCACGCCGCAAAAACTTCTTGATATTTCCCGTATTACCGCCTTGGGTTTCTCTCCCAAAACAAACTTGACGGAAGGAATTAAACTTGCATACAAAGACTTTGTCAATAATTACAGTTAACAAGAATAACGCGGCAGGTCTTGAAAAAACCATACAAAGCGTTATCTGCCAAACATTTTCTAATCTTGAATACATTATAATTGACGGAGCGTCTAATGATAACAGCGTAGAAATAATAAAGAAATATGCAGGCAAAATAAATTTCTGGGTCTCCGAACCGGACACAGGAGTTTACAACGCGATGAATAAGGGGATAAAAAGAGCACAGGGAGAATACTGTCTTTTTTTAAACAGCGGAGACTGGCTTATTGAAGATACGACTCTGACAGAAGTTTTTAATGAAATTATAAACACAGAAGAGGCCGGGATTTTTTATACTGACTGTATCGCGACCAATCATCCGCTTTTCCAGCCGCCAAAATCAATTGATATAAACTATTTAGTTATTCATAATTTAAATCACCAAAATACGCTGATAAAACGCTCGCTGTTTATTGATCACGGATTCTACAATGAAAAATTCAGGATTGCTTCCGATTATGAATTCTGGCTAAGGGAATTTTGGACATATAAAACAAAGTTTGTATATATTAATACAAAAATATCAATTTACGATTCTTTCGGCATGAGCAGTATTAGCCGTTTTGATTCAGAGCTGGAAGATTCCGTTCGTTCGGTTTTTGGCTCCATGGGCGAATCTCTTGTAAAATTGCGCCGCTTCAGGCACAGTATCTATGGCGATATAATCGAAAATTTCGGCAGCTCAAAATTTCTTGATTTTATACTTAAAATTTACAGGTATATCCTAAAGATAACCAAGAATAAATATTCAAATGATTAAGAAATTATTTATTTTTATCCAAAAATTTCTTTCATTTACTTTTCATTTCAATCTATTTATCGCCATAAAACTTGTCATTATTCCCTATATTACCAAGAATAAACCTGAGTATGAACGTAATGCCTATAAGCATAATGTCATAAAGAGATATTTAAGAAGGAAGTTAATAAAAACGATTAATCGTTTTAAAGACAAGCATTATGAAGTTGATTCTTCCTCTTTGGATAATTATCCTGTCTGGTTCTTCTGGTGGCAGGGAGAGGAAAACATGCCACAGCTTGTCAGAACTTGTTATGATACCCTAAAATATTATTCCAACGGACATAAAATTAATTTAATAACGAAAGATAATTTTAATGATTTTGTCAGCTTGCCCAAACATTTATTAAAAAAAATCGAAAAGAAAATATTTTCATTGACCTTTTTTTCCGATATTCTGCGGATGTGCCTTTTATATGAACACGGCGGATTATGGCTTGATACAACAGTTCTTCTTACAAAACCACTGCCCCCCCTGCCAGAAATATGCACACATCTTGGTTTTTGGAGTCCAAAGGATGACGGCAAGATTATAACTACTTGTTTTGGCGCAAAGAACTGGATAATCCGCGAAGGTAAATGGCTGGCATTTTGTATTTTTTCAAGTAAAAATAATATATTGCCGGATTTTGTCCGTGTAATGTTTTTTACATATATAAAAAAATACAACAAATTAATTGATTATTTTATCATTGATTATTTTATCACCATTGCTTATGATACCATCCAGGATGTACGCGTAATGATTGACTCTGTTCCCGAAAACAATCCTAAAGTTCATGAAGTTTATCATCGTTTAAATTTCAATTTTGAATACGATAAAGTTTTATTTGATGAGATATGCAAAGATACTTATTTTCATAAATTGAATTGGAAAGAAGAATTTAGAGAATATACCAAAGACAATAAATTAACCAATTATGGTTATATTATAAATAATTTTCCTCCAAAATAATAACAAATATGCCTACCCTTCCCTTCTCTATTATCGTTCCATTTTATAACGACGAAAGTAATTTAAAACGATGTATTGAAAGCATTGTTTCGCAAACTTTTACTGATTTTGAATGCATACTTATTGACGACGGTTCCACGGATAATTCCTCCGCCATTTGTGATGAATATGCGAAAAAAGATTCACGCTTCCGCGTTTTTCACAAAAATAACGAAGGAATAAGCAAAACACGTCAGTTTGGAATAAACAATTCGACAGGCAGGTTTACCGTTTTTGTTGACAGCGATGACTGGATTGAACCTGAGCTGTTACAGAAAGCTGTTCAGGTAATTGATACTGCTAAGACCGATATAATTTTTATGGATTTTTATGATGAAAATTTGCTGGGAAAAGAACGTTATGTCGCTCAGAATTTTTCAATTCTGAATATAGATACAGTTATCCGCCAGGTATTTGAGCAAAAATTATACAGTTGTTTATGGAATGTTATAATAAAAAGGGATTTATACTTTTTAAATAATATAAGCTTTATTGAGGGAATAAATTATGGTGAAGACTCATTGTTTGTCATTGAATTGTTATTAAATAATCCTAAAATAAAATACTTAGACGGCGCTTATTATCACCATACCTTTAACAATAATTCTTTTACCAGAAAAAACAAGAAAAACAGATACATTGCACGGAGTAAATTTTTAAACCAGATTCCTATGCTTCTGGAAAAATATAACCGTCTTGACCTAAACGGATATAATTTTTTCCCTGTTAATGACAAGTATGAAATGCTTTGCAGCGGTATTTTTTCAAGAAAGGAGTATAAGGAGTTTTATACGCTTTCATTAACAGCGTATCATAGAAAACACTGTGAATTTTTAAAAATTTTTCTTCTTTCATTGGCGGAAGCGGGGTTCTATTCTCCTGTAAAATTTTCCATTCTCTTTGTCCGTTCCTTAAAAAAAATACTAAGAAATATGAAATCAACCGTAAATTATGATTCTCATTAACGGCGACTTTCTTTGCCGCAGGCTCACCGGCATTGAGCGTTACGCATACGAAATCACCTACCGTTTGGACAAACTTTCCAATCAGGGAGAAATAGCCATTGTAATTCCTTCTTTTGTTGAAAATATCCCCGATTATAAAAATTTGGAAATTATCAAGCTGAAAAAGAAAAGTAAATCTAATATCCGATGGCAAATGCTAACATTGCAAAGTTTTCTGCTGATACACCGGAAATATACTATTCTTGAATTTGGCAATACCTGCCTGCCCCTTGCTCCCGGAATAATTTTTCTCCATGACATTTACTGCGAATTTTTTCCCGAAGATTTTACCAGCAGGAGAGACAAATTCACCAGGTTTTACAGCAGAATCCAATACCGCTTTATTGCATATTTGGCAAAAAAAATCGTAACAGTGTCCGAATACAGCAAGAATGAAATTGTTAAAACATTTAAAATCAAACCTTCAAAAATAAGCGTTATCTACAGCAGCGCGGATCATATGCGTTCCATAAATGCCGATATATCAATATTTGATGATTTTCCCGTTCTTTCCGAAAAACCATTTTATTTTTCACTGGGAAGTCTTTCAAAACGAAAAAATCTGCAATGGATACTTAAGTATGCGGCAGTGCATCCTGAAACGCTGTTTGCTATTTCGGGAACAAGTCTTTCAACAGTTAAAGTGGACGAACTTGATACAGGGATGCCACAGAACATTATTCTCCTTGATTACCTTGACGATTCAAAAGTAAAAGCCTTAATGGAAAAATGCAAGGCTTTTATTCTGCCCTCGTATTACGAAGGTTTCGGCCTTACTCCCCTTGAAGCACTGTCCTGCGGGGCGCAGGTTATTGTAGCAAAAGTGGCGAGCCTGCCCGAAATTTACGGTAACACGGCGCATTATATTGATCCATACAACATTGATATTGACCTTGATGAATTGCTTGGTGAGTCTGTCGAAAGACCGGACGGTATTCTTGCGAAATATTCTTATGATACTGCCGCAGAGCAGGTATATAAATTGATAAAAGGGTTGTAGAAAATGTATTTATATCCGCTCTATATAGATCCGGGCACAGGAAGCGCGCTTTTTTCGATAACAATCGGCATAGCAGCAGCTGCTTATTTTTTAACCCGAAGCTTTTTTCTTAAACTCAGAGTTTTTCTTTTTCGTCAAAAGACAGCATATGAATCACAGCATAAGTATGTAATTTACGCCGAAGACAAACGTTATTATGTGTTCTTTAAATCCATTCTTGAAGAGTTTGAAAAACGTCAAATAGAAGTTCTCTATCTTACATCTTCCGAGGATGATCCTGTCTTTTCTTCCGGTTTTAGTTTCAT
>JGI24698J34947_10000563_pt1 | contig 17638 bp, 12 predicted proteins | sample TergutMp193P3_FD_34947 | JGI IMG/M metagenome (IMG submission 34947) | reverse complement strand
TACCGGGTAGAGCAGCCCCTGGGCCATCAGCGCCATTGCCCAGCCCGGCTCCATGTAAAACACCTGCGCCGCGGGAGTTCCGGTCATAATGGAAGTAGCCGCTGTTGACTGCATGTCGCTCCATGTCGCGACTTCTTTTTCGCGCATGGTAAAGCCATAATCCTTCTGGATTTTTGTTCGCCATTCGAGCACCGCTTCTTCGGTAGCGTTGGTCGGCTTTACCGTATTGATGTCATAATCCGGCCCCCACCATTTACCGATAACGATGTCCATACCTTTGAGATCGGCTCCGCCGCCCGCCCATACCGGAAACGCCCCAATGATCATGAGCGAAACCAGCGCCAAAAACATTGTCTTTTTAAGCATATAATGCCTCCTAAAAATTATTATCTCAAACGGTAACCGCAACGCGGCATCCGCATTGAAACCTACAATATGAAACCTACATCTTTATCCCCGTCTGGCTTAAGGATTCTACAAATGCCTTCTGCGCCACCAGATACAAAATTATCAGCGGGATAAGGCACATCAGCATACCCGTCGCGATCATCATCTGGGTAAGGCCGACCGGAGCGTATGCGCTGACGCCTGCCCCGGTAGATACGGTTATCGACGCGTAGTATGAGGCAAACCGTTCCGCAAGCCCGCCCAATCCCTTTGACAACATCTTATAATTATTCAAAAACAGATTCGCGTAAAAAGAATCCGTCCACTGCCACACAAACGAAAACAGAAAACATGAGGTAAGCATCGGCGCCGCGTCAGGAAGCATAATCTGGATGAAGGTCTTAAATCTGCCGCAGCCGTCTACCCAGGCCGCTTCTTCCAGTTCTTTGGGCATACCCCTGAAATACTGCCTGAGCATGAAGATATACAATCCGCATTTCAGACCCATGCCTGTAGCGGAAAGCAGCCAGAGACCGGCGACACTGTTCAATAAATTGAGCGGACTGCCGGTTATTAACCGTATAAGGCCAAATATGTCAAAAAAGCGAAAGTTGAGGTACAGCGAGGACATGATGGTATGGGGCGGCACAATGATAATCAGCATAACGCACATAAACCAGAAATTTTTGAGCGGAAATTTAAAACGGGCAAAAGCGTAACCCGCCATGGTACATGCCGCAATCTGTAAAGCCGCGCTTACCAGAACGATTACCAGCGTTTGAAAAAGCGACGGCCAATAATCCAATAATCTTCCGCTTGCCGCCAAAGAATAATTATTCAACGTAAAATTACGCGGAATACTGATTACCGTACTGTCGTANAGGTCCTGCTGTTCCATAAAGCTGACCGAAACTTTATCCAGGATGGGCTGGAGAATAAGAAAACACATTCCAAAGAGGAGGACAGCGCGGCAAAATTTATAGAAATAATCCAAAATCTTTTTTTTCAGCAGATAATTCCGGGAGATATTGCCCCATTCCGCCGATTTTTCATTTTCACTCATAGTAATACACCTTCTTTGATATCGCCGCGAACGCAACTCCAAGAATCAAAATAACGGCCAGAAAATAAACCCAGGCCATTGCCGTCGCAAAACCGAATTCCATACGCTGCATCAGCGTAATATTTATCTTTTCCATAACGCGGTTGTCGGTTCTTAAAAAGTANTCTACCACACTATAGACCACATTGACCAATATAAGCGGGCTGACCATGGGAAACGTTATCTTCCAGAAACATTCCCAACTGGTTGATCCTTCTATTTTAGCCGCCTCGAACATACTGGGCGGAATCGTCTGCAGGGCGGAGAGGAAAATGATTATCTGAATTCCCGAAGCCATGGCGATATCGTAAATCTGGTTTACAATGAGAAAAATATACTTCATAAAATCTTTTGCGGCGCCTTCGGTAACCAGAATATCTTCAAGTACGCCGGTAATTGACGACTTCATTAAATTGCCCTTTTTGATTATTTCCGCCATGCTGCTCAACAGGGAATTGTTGGTCTCAAGCCCAATCATGATGCCGGAAGAGAGGATCACCGGCAGGAAGAAGACGGCCCGCACAAAACCCCTGGCCCTGAATTCCTGATTAAGAATAAGCGCGACAAAAAGGCTGAATATGATAATCGCGGGAACTATCAGCACCATACGCCAGATTTCTTCGGTAAGCATCCGGTTAAATTCCTGATCTATCGTAACTACCCGCTTGATATTTTCCAGGCCGGTAAAAGTCATTTCAAAACCGTTCTTTACAATATCAATTTTAACCTCATTAAACACCATGAGCAGCGATTCCAGAATGGGNTAAATCATAAANGCCAAAAAACCAATAAGGAAAGGAAGTAAAAACAAATATCCGGTAAGCGCGTTCCTGCCTTCAATCGTCAGAGAAAGTTTATCTTGTTTTTTAACAAAATACATCAGTTCCTCCCCCGCCGCACAACAACATAATTATTCTCATTAATAATAACACCGTTATAATCCCAGGCGTTACCGCTTAAATTAACAAAAACTTTTGTTCCGTCCTCATATTCGGTGAGCGTTACCCCCGCCGATAAAATTTGGTGTTCTACAATGGCCTGANTGTACAGNCCCGCAAAATCGGAGGAAAAGCGCCGGTACAGGGCATCGGCGTCGGCGACCCATTTGTCGTATTCGTTGGCGTAGAACTGCCTGAACTTTGTTTCCTGCAGCACCGTTGTTTCTTCGGCCATAAAACTAAAATACAACCCCCCTCCCCCCTCNATTGTTTTGAGCAAATTCCTTGTGTAATCCTCGGCAAGATTTATGGCTCTGCCGGTATACGGCACAAGNCCGTGTAAAGCAATCTGGTAAAAGGGGACGGCGACATCGGTAATACCGAAGCCCTGATCGTCAATGGGCATATCAATAATAAAATCGGCCCACGGCACGGAATACGCAAAACCAATATTGAGCAGAATACCGGTTCCCTCATTATCCAACTGCGCAAGTTTTTCCTGCCGCATTTTCATCGCCGCTTCGCGGCTCATCAGGCGCCTTTCGTTGTAATCTCCCGAAAGCTTTGAACCCATGCTNCTGAACGCCACATTACGCAGTCCCAGCCCTGCGCTTTTTTGTATAAAGCCGTCGATCATTCTCATCATGGAAGCGGGACGGGCAATATGGCTGAGTTTGCCCCACTGGGTACGCTCGCCGAACCAGACAAAACTGTAGGGGTATTTTTCTATCCTTTTACGATTCACATAACGGGCCGAATCGCGGTACAGGCTGTATCCGCCGAAGAGCTTTACATCCTTAATGTATAAAAAGTCCGCTTCGGGATAAAGTTCAAAACTTTTTTGATTGGCAGCGGATACCACATTCGCAAAATCCTTCCTGCCGCCAAGTTCTTTAATTAATTTAATTTTTGTTGGCGCTGTATGATCAACACTGCGGTTAAACCAGCCGTTGAGTTTTATCCGTACATTTTTCCACCCAAAATTGGCGAAATCTTCAACCATATCCGCCATTTCACGGTAAGAGGTGAGTCTAAGGGGAAGATCGGCCGGTATGCCAAGACGGTGCTGGGTTTTATTCACCGCCCCGACTATCTCCACCGCGATGGGTACGCCGCTCTCCTTCCGGTTTTCCAAAAACGGATATTTCTTTATCAGCCAGGAGCGGTATTCCTTTGCCATGCCCACATAACCGCCTTCGGCGCAGGGGGTATAGCGCAGGGTAATGTTTTCGCCCGCGGGCAGATCCCTTTCGTAAAGGTACACCGCCCGGTCGCTGCGGCCGGAAATATCCATCAACGCGCCGTGGATCATGTCAAAACAGGGATAAACGCTGTTGTAAGAGCAGTTACGGCCGGATACATCGGCGCGCACACTGGCGTAGGCGGAACCTTCTTCAATGACGCATAACAAAGCGGCGCCGTTTTTATGTATGCCAAAGGCCGGAAACGGGGCTTTGTTGTCAGTGATTACCGCATCGCGGGGCATTGCCTCATCCCAGCCGTAAACGCCGATATTGTACGGGATCTGATTGGATTTTCCATTATTAAGGTAAATAAGCGCCCCGCTGCCGTCCGGCACCACAAGATATCCTTCGTCGTCTATCCCGCCCGCTCCCATAAAGGGCAGGAGATCCAAACGGGTTACGGGGAACGCGGACCGGTATGCCATCTGATCAAAAGGNACGCTGACAACCAGCGATCTCCCGTCAAGCGCATAACGCAGAGTAACATTGAAGGCCGGCTTTTCAGCGTCGCTTGAGGCCGTAAAGCGGGCGGCGTCTACATAATAGTCTTCACGGGTGTAACCCGCGGCGGCAAAAAATTCCTCAAATTGTTCCTTCATGAATTCCTGGGTGTTGTCCCGCAGCACGTAGATTTTTTCACGGGCAAGATCGGGATACTGGGAAAGCAGGGCGCTTCTGCTGTCGGTTGCGCGCAGGTTATTAATGTCGATCAGGCGGTAACTGGCCTCGATTTTGCGCCTGTCGTCCGTCTCCATTTTATTCAAATAGGCCAGCATCCGCCTTTCCTCCATAGCGGGAGGAATCAGATAACCGCGGGCAAGATTACCTATCGTATAACGAACCTCAAGGCCGCCGCCGGTAAGCTCATATTCACAAAAACCCAACTCAACGCTTTGCGGACCTGAATACATGGTCTCGCCGGCCCCTGTTACATCGGCGTATTGCAGTGAAAACTGGGATTTCATCAACTGCATGGTAATATAATCCACCGCCTCATCCATGTCCGCATCCGGCGGAGTAGAATGCCATTCCATGCCGCTCGCTTTATCTTTCAGGATTATTCCCGCCGTCTGGGGCAGGAAGCGCAGTTCCAGAAAATCATTTTCCAGCGCAACTTCTTCCGGGTCTATGCCTTTTTCATAGAGAATAACCGGCCTGGCCCTTGCCTGCCGTTTACCGCAGGCGGCCAGGGTAAATGAGACGCACAAAATCAACAGCAGCCAAACCGGTTTTCTCACCTGTCCCCCTAAATCACCCTGAACAATATTTCTTTATACAGCGATATAAAATACGCCACCGCGTCGCTGACAAGACTGAAAAAAACGACAAATACAAATACCATTACCCCCATCCCGATAACGGTGAGAAAACTTGACAGCAGGGTTTTTGTCATACTGTAATCGTGAACCATCATCATGGCGGCAAGTATCAGTATGCCGGTCCACAGTATCGCAAAGCCGGCAAGCACCCAGTAAATCGCGCCCTCTTCAAAGGTGATAAACTGGCTTAACAGTATCATGCCCGCGTTGATGATCACATAGGGGGTAAGGGCATAACAAATCGCCATGTAAATTTCACCCATACGCCCTTTGCCGTCCATAAGGGTTGTAAGGCTCCAGTTCGCCACCGTCCACAGGAAAACCGGCAGCAGTATACGCATTGCCACAATGATGGCGTTAAACTTCTCCATGTTAACGGTAACAAACTGAAAACTGGTCAGCGTTAGGCGCAATATTGTAACCAGCACCGCCAGAGCGATAATGATATTCGCCGCGCCATAGGAACCGCGCTTTTCATGGGACAAATCCCAAAAGCCGTCGAGGGGATGTACGGATACGTACAGGGCATAACGCAGAGTTTTTCCCAAATGGCGCCACCATGTTTTATCGGCGAATATCATGCTTCCCTGATCTCCTTGCCTGTTTTAACGGCAAATTTGACGGCAGGCGGTATAATGAGTACCAGCCCCAGAATCAACAGGATCTTCCAGAGGTTTACTTCCATCCATTCCTTACGGTACAACTGAAACGCCTTGCCATAACCTCTGCGGTAATGCTTAAGTTTATAGTATTTCATCGCCTTGAGGTACTCGCCCTGCCGGAGCGCCGCCCGGCCTATGCCGATATAGGCAAGATCGTAATTGCCGTTCATCTTCAATACTTCCTCCCACACCGCGGCGGAAGATTCATAACGGCCGGCCTTGTACTCGTTGAGGGCCAGGTATATCTTTTCCCCATAACCGGTCAGATCAAAACGGGTAAGGGCGGTGGACCTGGAATCCAGCGCATAGATGGAATCGCCCATCGTATCAATGGCCGCCGGCAGGAGGAAAGAACCTTCGCGATTGCCCAGACCGCCAAAAGCGTACAAAAGGTTACCCTGGAAATCGTACATAAAAATGCGGCCGCGGGCTCTGTCAAAACAGGCGTAGGAATCGTTGGGCATCGCCGTAACGTCAATAAACCGGGAGCGGCCCAATACGCCCCCCGCGTTACCGAAAGCCAGATCGCCAACCGGCTTTTCATAGCCGTTGCGGATCAGAATATCCTGCCCCATGGCATTAAGCCGCCTGACCGGGTCCGTCTGCCCGCTTGAGTTGGTAACATAAATAAAACCCTCATGATCAAGACAGAGGTTTGAATATTCGGTGGGGATAAACAGATCCATCCGCGCCCTCTGCGCCTGGGTAGAGATCATTTTCCATATATAATCAACTATTTTGACCTGCACCTTGTTCGCGCCCATATAACCGGCAAACTCTCCGCGGCTGTCAAATTCCATAAGCCCCTTATTGATATTCCGGGCCTGTACAAACAGGCGGTTCGCAAAATCAACGACTAATTTAACCGGAATGAATTCCGTATACTCCTCAATGCTTTCATCATCCGGCTGCAGTATGGAAGAAACATAATTCCATTCGCGGTCCAGTTTAAGCACCCGGTGATTCTCGGTATCGGCAACGTATAAAAAACCGTCCCGGCTTTCAAACAGATCCATGGGATACTTGAAGGGGCTTTCCTCGCCGTCAATGACCACGGAAGAAACCGCCGCAACAAGGGTATGCTCCCCGTTTTCTCCCGCCTCAAGCAAAACGACGCGGTTGTTGCCGGAATCGCAGATGTATACGCGGTTCTCCCGGACAAACAGCCCCTGCGGCTCCCGGAAATTGCCGATGCCCAAAGTTGAACCGAGGATATAGGCGCTTACCCGGTAGGCGTCCGGAGAGGCGACCTGCTCCGCCCAGAAATCGTAATTGTAGGTGTAATTGGTGGGCTCCGCGTAGAGAGTGAGCAGTGAGCAGTGAGCAATGAGCAGTGAAAAAAGAAAAAAACGTGTTAATTTTGTTTTCATTCTTTTATCCCCGAACTGGCCATGGTTTGCAGGACGTTGCTCTGGGCCATTATAAACATTACCAGCGGCACGATCATTACAAAGAGCGTTACCGCCGCTCCCACTCCGGCGCGGGCGATACCGCCCAATATGATCTGGGAAAGCGCATAGGGCAGGGTTTTAAGCTGTTCCGAGTAGATAAAATTGGAAGCCCGCGCGTTCCACAGGTTCTGCACGGAAAAGATCATCACCGTAAGCCATGCCGGTTTGACCATGGGCAGGATTATGTACAAAAAAATGCGCCATTCTTTTGCGCCGTCAACCTTTGCCGCTTCCAAAAGCGTATCCGGTATGGTATCGATAAACTGCTTTAACAGAAAGAAACCGATGGGCATGGCAAAGGCGGGAACTATAATCGAAAGGTAGGTATCAACCCAGCCGAGTTTGGTCATCACCAGGTAGTTGGGAATCGCCGTAACATAACCGGAAAACATCAGTGTAGTGATGACCACGGTAAAGAACAGTTTCCCGCCGGGAAAACGGTACTTGGAAATGACAAACGCCCCCATCGACGCCACGATAATAAGGCCGATGGTTCCCACGGCGGTGATCAATACGGTGTTAAAGATATAACGGGAAAAGGTAACCCAGGATTTGCTCATAATAATAAACAGGTCCTGAAAATTATTCATCGTAGGCTGGCGCACCCACAGCGTGGGGGGAAACAGGAATATTTCATTAAGCGGCTTAAAGGCGCTGTTAATGGCGTAGACCAGGGGGTAGGCAAAAAACACGCCGAACACCGTGAGTATAAAGAAGATAAACGCGTCGCCGCCATAGGAACGGTTGAGCCTTCTGCCGCCGATTAGTTTTTTTCGCTTTTTTAGCTCTTTTGCCATATCCGCTCCTTACGTCCCCACCCGGCGCAGCATTTTCTGCACCAGCGTGTTACAGAGGATCATGGTTAAAAACAACAGAGTCGCTATGGCTGACGCATAACCCATTTCAAAGCGGAGCGAGCCGTAGTCAACCAGATGGTTCACCACGGTATGCACCGCATAGTCCGTGCTGGGGAACCCCGCCAGAGCAACGGTGACATCCGCCACGGCAAACGACTGGGTAATCGCCATAACCGCGCCGAACATCAGCATCCCCTTCATGTTGGGCAGGGTGATGTACCAGAGTTCCTGCCAGCGGTTGGTGATGCCGTCTACCAGACCCGCCTCATAAAGCGACACGTCAATGGTGGAAAGCCCGGCGATAAACGCCAAAAAGCCCGTCCCCAGGCTCATCCACAGGATAACGACGAGCATTACCGGCATCATGTATTTGGGATCGGTGAGCCACAGTATCGGCTGATCGAGTATACCTAAGTTCATCAGAATACCGTTGACGTAACCGTAGGCGTCGCCGGAGAAAATAATCATCCAAATCGTGAAAACCGCGCCGGAAATGGACGGGGCGTAAAAAATCAGCGTAACAACGGCGCGGATATAGCGGGGCAGCTCATTGATAAACCAGGCAAATAAAAATGACATAATATAACCGATTGGCCCGGTAATCGCCGCTATGATAAACGTATTTTTCATCGCGATGAGGAATACGTCGTCGCCCAGCAATAAATTGATATAGTTACGCAGGCCGATAAACCGGGGCGGCTCCAGAATATTGAAGTAGGTAAAACTGTAAAAAATTGAAACCACCAGGGGCGCTATAAAAAACAGGGCAAAAACAATCGCATAGGGGGCAAGAAAAATATAACAGACCTTGTTTCTTACTATTGCCTTTATCAGACGGAGGAAGGATTCTCTTTTCTTCACCTTAAAATTTGCCCAACTCATTGGTTAATCCCCTTACTCAAGTCCGAATTCCTTCCGTTTTTTTATCAATTCATCGTTAATCGTAATCGTGTAATCCAGCATGGTTTCCCGCGTGTCCTCGCCGTCGTTCAGTACGCGCCGCGCCGCGTTGATAATGTGGCGGCTCACGAAATAACCGCCCGGCACTTCCGGCGTGCCTACCGTCCAGGAACGCTGCTCATCAAGGACCGCCATTTGCTCCGAACCCCAGGAAAGCCGCTTGAAGGCTTCATAATTCGCCGTGGGGTAACGCGCCGCGGCGCCCATGATGCTTTCCAGTTCCCGGCCAAAACGAAGCTGGGTATCGGCGCTGAGCCACCACTTGACGAATTCCCACGCCAGTTCAGGGTTTTTGGCGTTGGAGAAGATCATCGTGGCAAGGGTGCCGGTGGACACCGAGCGATCTATGGTGCCGTCGCTTTTAACAAGGCCGGGCATACGGGCAAAACTCCACAGGCCGCGAATCTCCGGCGCGAAAACTTCAAGGGTGTTAAAATTGGTATAATCGCCAAAGCCCAGGGGCATTTCGCCGGTGCGAAAGCGGTTGACAAAGTCAAAGACCTTGGGCGTTTTGTAGTGGGTAAAAAATTTCGTGTATACGTCAAAGGCGTCAATGGCGGTTTCACTGGACAACGCGGTGCGCGAACCTTCCTCATTGTACATGCGGCCCCCGCGCTGAAACAGATGCGCCATGAAATTGGTAATGTCGATATTCGCCACTACAGTGGTCGCCACCGAAGGGACGGCTATATTCATGTTGCTTTTTTGAATGATCGGCAGAATATTGATAACGTCATCCCAGGTATCGGGAATCTCCAGTCCCAATTCTTCCATAATGTCCTTGCGGTAGAACATCACATGGAAGTATTGGGTTTCAGGAAGGCCGTACACGCCCCCGGCATAGCGGAAGGGCACGATGACGCTGTCATCAAATTCCTGAATCAACTCATCGTAACCGTCGAATTGTGAAAGGTCCAGGGCGGCTTTACGGACGGCATAGTTCACCGGATCGCCCTGCGGAACGGTCAGCGCCGCGTCCGGCCCCGTACCCGCCACTACCGCCGGCATCACCGCGTCGATGGCGACAAGCTTTACATTGACCCTGATCCCCGTCGCGGGGGTAAAGGTATCGTCTATCATTGCCTTGATAATGGAACTTTGATCGCGCCCCGCAAGCATCCACACCTGAACGACATCGGCGCCCTTGCGGTATACGTCGCCGAGGTTATTGTAATCCACAAAGAACGAAGCCANAAAGGATCGTATTTCATGGGAGGCGACGACAAAAAAGTTTTCGTTGATGGCCGGCAGTTTCGCGCCGGCGGCGCTTATCAGTATATAGTCAATATCAAGCTGGGATTGGGCAAGGGCCAGCAGGCTGTCGCCCAGGGAACTGATGTTGAATTTAAAATTAACCAGCGTCCGCGGAATTTTATCGGGACGGCGGACAAACAGTTCAAGCTGGCGGGCAAGAGTCAGGGCAACGGCGGCCTGGGCGCTGCGCTCGCCGGAATAGGCGGTCAAATCGTCAACCAGCTTGTAGAGGATCTTGCTTTCCAGCGCCATTGCCGTGATAACTTCCGGGTACACCACCTCCACGCGGTAGTCGCGGTATATATCCGGCTCCGCTCCGGTAAGCACCAGTATTTTCCGGTAAATCCCGTTCAGGCGGAACACGCTTTCTTCCATTACACTGAGCATATCGCCCATACCGCCTAACGTCGCCTGAAGCCGGAGGGTATGCCTGCCCGCGCTGAGGGGGAAGAGCATATCGCCCTGTTCGTCCGCCAGCGTAAGGAGGCTCCATTTATTGCTGTAGGTAAAGGGCACTTCGGCAAGCTCGGTGCAGGGGATGCGGCCGTCTATCAATACGCTGCGGTTGGACACATAACCCCGGTTATAGTTCTGCCGGCCCTTAATGGAAATACGGTACATGCCGTTTTCCGGCACCATGAATTCCCATTCGATCCATTGCCCCGCCACACGCCAGCTTTGGCCGCCGATCATGTTAAGCCTGATCTTCGCGACGCTGGGCGGCTCGGTGGCGCCGGATGAGCGATCGTAAATCGCGTACAGCGAAGGATCGCTGCGGCGCAGAGCGTCTTCGCCCTGCACCTTCCGCACATAGGAGGGTGCGCTGTTTCTGAATCCATTCGCGTCAATACCCGCCGCGTACTCACGGTAGTTTTTGGTTTGAACGGGGGCCTTCAACACCAGGGCGCGAATCGCCATCGGCTCGTTAATGCCTTCAAGCCGGAGTACATTCTCCCCCGCCTGAAAATAAAAAGCGTACGGTTCCGTTATGAATCCCTGAGAATCACTGAACCAGGCGCCTTCCCAGCGGGGTTTTTCAACCTGGGCGGGACGTACTTCGTTGCCCTGGTTATCAAGCCGGATACCGCCCGTCGCGTCACCCCATACGCGGTAAAACGACAGCCAATCGGCGCCGAGGAACGGGATGTTTCCATTGATTTTAAATGAGCGTTCGATATTTATACCCCGCGACATGAGGGGATAATATTCAAGGTATACATTGTACATTCCGGTCTGTTCAATATTGACCGTGTACTCGATAAAACTTTCTTCTTCGGTTTGCAGAACCTGTTTTTCGCCTTCAAAATTCTCGACAATCGTGACGCCTGAGGCGTCTGTCCAGGAAAAAATATCGATGGGGATATCCCGCGCGGCGGCGGGTATATGCGCATAACGCTCCAAATAACGGGAATAGGTATTGGTTCTGCCGGAACTTGCACCGCCGAGATCAACGCCCGCGTACTTTGCGGTATACCATTCGTCGCGTTTTCCGGTAAAGAGAAAGAGCAGCACAACGGCGGCCAGCAGCGCGGCGCATATAAACGCAGCCTTGCGGAATTTCCATAAATCCGTCACCGCCATCCCCTACTTTACCGCGTTGATCATGGCTTCGATACAGGCCCTGCTTTCGCCTGAGTTTGGCACGCCGGTTCTGCGGTCAAACAGGCCGAATTTTTCTCCGTTTCCGGTAGTCGCCCCATTATCCCAATAAATGGGAACCAGGCCGTTTTCTTTGGCTTTACTGTATACCCATGAAAGATAATCAAGCCGCGCCTGCCGCGCCTTATCTTCCTTTTCTTTATCATCAGGATACAACTGACGCACCGCGCCGGTCTCGCCGATGATCACCGGAATTTCTTTATCAATAAATTTTGGTTTGAATGGTTTAAAATCGTTTTCTACCTTGCTTTTGTCGCTCGCCGAACCCCACGTGGAGCGCTTGCCCTCAATGCCAAATTCATACGGATCATAATAATGGAACGAAACCACCTGTTTGCCGGCGGCGCTGTCCGCGGGCAGTTTGAATTTTTTATCGTCGAGGGTTATATCATGTTGGGTATTATACGCGGGGAGTACCAGATAACGGACCGCGTTATTGCCGCCCGTTGAGCGTACCTTCTCGGTAAAAAGCTGGTTCCATTCATTGACGATTTTCAATTGAGGGTTGGGGTTTTGCTTGAAAGCCGGACTCCAGCCCCAGCCGCCGTCCTGAATCTCGTTCATCGATTCAAAGAACAGCCAGTCGCCGTAATTTTTAAAGTACGCGGCGATCTGCGCCCACACCCGGACAAATTGATGGGTTATCCGCGCCTTTTCGTCATCGCTTTTGGATGCCTTACCGACGGAAAGCCAGCCGTCTTCCTTCGTTAAACTGGAAGTTGAGCCATCGTGGTGCAGGTTGATGATCACCTTGAGGCCGGCGTTATGCGCCATTTCCACGACTTCGGCGACGCGCTTGAGGCGGGATTCGGCAATGCGGTGATCGGGAGCGGCGCCGATATGCCCCATCCAGGTTACCGGGATGCGGATAATGTTAAAACCGGCGGCTTTGATCCCGTTCATCAATTCCTGATTCGGCGGGGGGTTACCCCAGTTGGTCTCGCCGCCGACACGGTCGCCTGAGTAGGCGTCAAAGGTATTGCCCAAATTCCAGCCTACGATTATCCGCTCGTCGGCAAAGTACCGGAAGGCGGTTTTGTCCGCCATTGGTTCGAGCGGGTAATCGTTGTTTTCCCGGTCAGGAACGGTGGGAACATAGGCAAGAAATTCTTCGTGGGTTACCGGAGCCGGCCCCGAGCCGGAACTCGAGGCCGAAGAACAGGCGCCGTAGATAAGCAGAGATGATAACACTATGAAAAGAATTCTTTTCATCAATTCAATTCACCTACGGCGCTCAGCGGCTATTAAAGATGAACCTTGAAGTCCCAGAATTTTACTTCAAAAGGATTGTCCGTCGGGCTCTTCCTCCAGTTTTCGTGAGTCTGGAATTCTACGCCGGTTACGCTTTCCTGATTGAGCCTCTTCCACTGCCCCCAGCTCGGCTGCATAAACAACTTCATGGGAACTTCAATGGTAACCGCCTTGCCGGGCTCGGTGTTAAAGCCGTACTCATAGTAGCAATAGTCTGCCTCACATTCTTTGGTTTTGTACTTGATCGCGTACCGCTTGCCGTCGCCGAGTACCTTAAAGGAAAAGCCGGTCGCTTTTTTGAAGCGCTCGGATGTTTCCTCATCCGGATCGACGCCCCAGCCGGCAAAACCATAAATGTACTGGGTGGTTACATTCCCCTTGATGGTGTAAACCGTTGCGGTCTCTCCTTCAATGGTCTCTTCCGCCGCTGATATTTCAGCAGTGGAATTACCATTATTGGGCGGATCATGATCAAAAAAGACACCATACTCTCCGGTCACCGGGTACCCGGTGCCCAGTTCCCCTGAAGCTTTTCCGCCGCCGCCTGAAGCGCAGGAAAAGATACCCACGCAGAGCGCCACGCACAGAACGAAAACTACCAGTTTCATACTCTTTTTCATAACTAAACCTCCATAAGTTTATTGATAGCATTGTATCATGCCAATTTCCATTTGTCAAGACCCTAAAGGGTCTTGTTTTGGTAAGGTATTTGTCTCAGGGTACTTCGTACCCTTCGCAGACAAACAAGCTACAAAAAAAGAGGTTTTTATCGAATTTTCCGCTTACATTTCCAGCAGAATCTCATTGTCCGCCCGCAGTACGGACGCGGGGATATAGCCACCCTGGTGGTCGCCCTCCAGAGCCGTTCCGTTGACCGTCAGCTTCCGGCAGCCTCCCTCGCGGCCGTCGGGGTTTTGAACCTGTATGCGAAGCCTGCTGCCTCGGAATGTTTTTTCCATTGAAAAATGTTTCCACGATGACGGAACCGAGGGGGACAGGCGCAGGCCGTTAATATCGGGCCTGAGTCCCAAAATTCCCTCCACACAGCCGACCATGACCGTACTTGCCGTGCCGGTCAGCCAATGTACGTGGCTGCGGCCCTCAAAGGGGCTTTCGACGCTTTCGGTAAACTGTGAGTACACATAGGGCTCTACTAGGCGTTTTTCGGCGATGGGGTTCTGCGCGGCAGGGCAGCTTTCCAGATAGTATTCAAACGCGCGCCCGCCGCGGCCCAGCAGCGCTTCCGCCAAAATCAGCCAGCCCTGGGTCTGCAAAAAGATGCCGCCGTTTTCTTTGGTGGAAGGGTTGAACAGCAGGGCCAGCGCCCCGTCAAAGGCGTGGCGGCGGTACGAGGGGGCCATGAGGCGCGCGCCGTACGCGGTGTTAAGCTGTTCGTGTACCAAATCCATTATCGCCCTGCCCCGCTCCGGCGCGGCAAGACCGGAGATCACCGCCCAGCTTTGCGGGTTGAGCCACAGGCTGGCTTCCGGGTCGCCCGGCTTGCCCACCACCTGATCGTGCTCGGTGATTCCCCGCACAAAACGGTCGGTGTCCCAGCAGCGCTCCTCGATAATGGCGGCGAATTTGGTTTTAAGATCGGTCATTTCTTTTTCGGTGGCGGAATCTTTTTTATACTGGGCGAAACGGATCACAATTTCAAACGCGTAGTACAACTGCAAAGCGACAAATACCGAAACGCCGTTGGCGCCCAGCCTGAGGCAGTCGTTCCAGTCGGCGTGAAGCCCGGCGGGAAGCCCGTGTATGCCGAGATGATCCAGCGAAAAGCCGATGGCCTTTTTCAGGTGGTTGTAGAGGGTGTCGCTGCCTGAATCGGCATAGGGGATATTTTCGTCAAGCAGGGCGGTGTTGCCCGTCTCGGCGATGTACTTCCATACCGTGGGGAACAGCCACAACGCGTCGTCGGCGCGGTAGGAGGGATGCCCCGTTGAGGTGCGGTAGGAGGCGTCTTCCGGCTTATCCTCATGGCCGGGGTTGTGGTCGTATTTTACCAGCGGCAAGGCCCCGCCGTGATTCACCTGCGCGGAGATCATAAACTTTATTTTTTCCAAAGCCATTTCCGGGTCCAGGTGGATGATCCCCTGGATGTCCTGCACCGTGTCGCGGTAACCGTAGCCGTTGCGCTGGCCGCAGTAGATCAGCGACGCCGCCCGCGACCAGATAAAAGTGATAAAGCACTGGTACGCGTTCCAGGTGTTGATCATGTGGTTGAAGTTTTCATCGGGGGTTTCTATTTTCAGGTTTGATAATTTTCCGTGCCAGTAATTTTTTAATTCGTCAATTTCCCGGTCGGGCAGGCCGGCGTCCTCGTAACGGGCCACCAACTCTTTGGCCTGCGCTTCGCGTTTCTGCCCCAGCAGGAACACCATGGACGCGCTTTCGCCGGGGGCAAGCGTCAGCGCGGTATGCAGGGCGCCGCAGGGGTTGAGGTTGTAGTTGAGGGTTCCGTCCAGCCGCCCTTTTTCCACGGAAACAGGGTTGCCGTAATCGCGGTAACTTCCCAAAAACGCCGCGCGGTCGCCGCAGTAACTGGTAACTTTCGCCCCCGCCAGCCCAAAAAAGCGCGTTTCCACACGGCTTTCATTGACGGCGTTCAGGCAGTTTTCGTTTATCGTCTGCAGGATAAATTTATCTTTGAAGTACGTGCGGGTGATAAACTGCGTGTATTGCAGATTGACCTGATCCTGCTCATAAAAACTTTCGCAGGTTAATTCGACAAAGCCGAACACGGAGATTTTCCGCGCCGTTTTGCCGTTATTGGTAATTTTAAGCCGCCATACCTCGTGATCCGCGCCATGCGGCACATAGTACGACGCCTCGGAACGCACGCCGGCATATTCCGCTTCCAGGGCCGTATAGCCCGTACCGTGGCGGCACACGGACTTATAGTCGCCAAGCGGCTTGCCCACCGGCTGCCAGGAGGCCGACCAATAATCGCCGGATTCATCGTCGCGGAGGTAGATGTAACGCCCGGGCCTGTCCTGCTCGTTAAACCGGTACCGTATCAGCCGGCCTGCCGCGCCGCTCTTTACAAAGCTGTAACCGCCCGCGTTGTTTGAAATAATTGCCCCATAAGCCGGCGAACCCAGATAATTCGCCCACGGCGCGGGCGTATCAGGCCGCGTGATAACATACTCCCGCGCCTGCGCATCAAAATGACCGTACTGCATGATCTTCCTCCTGTATGTTAGTATACAGGATTATTCATGTTGTGCAAGCGGAGCGTTATTTGGGTCTTGCCGGCGCTTTTAACTTTGCCTTTATGGGGGAGGATTCGAGTATTTTTGCCTCCATTTCGGCAAGCTGGCTGGAGATGCGGGCGTCTATTTCGCCGAAGTCCGTTTCGATGACGCAGCCGCCGGGGTCTACGGAGGTATCTTCTACCACCTGCAGTGACTTTACCCCTTCCATCATCTGGATAAAATTTTTGGTATGTTCGGTGGCAAGTTTCAGGTCGGCAAGGTTGACGCGGATAGTAATGTTGCCCCGGTCCCGNACCTTGCGCAAAGCCTGTACCACGTTGGANATAATCACTTCACGCTGATTTTCGGAAATTACCTTTACCACTTTCCGGGTAATAAGCAGCACAAGGTTAATAATCTCCTGCTCGGTTTCGGCAAGAATGTCCCCGCGCTTGTCCTGCGCCCGCTCCAGAACAGTCTGCGTCCGCTGGATCAGCCGGTCAACTTCGACCTTGCCCTCGGCAAAGCCCTCAAGCCGGCCGGCCTCCTTACCCTGGTCAAACGCCTCTTTACGCTCATTATCAAGGTTCTTGCGGGTTTCAGCCTCAAGTTCCTCGGCCTTCTGCCGCGCGTCAGCGAGAATCTTTTCCGTTTCTTCCTGCGCCGAGGCTTTCATGGCGGAGACTTCACCGGCGCTGCGCTGCTTTTCTTCCTCGGCGGCCTGCTGCGCGGCCTGCACAATGGATTCGGCCTCGTCTTTGGCGGCCTGGATCATCGTTTCTTTCTCGGTGTTCCATTGAGCCGTAAAAGCTTCCGCTTCCCGGCGCAGTTCTTCGGCGGTGGGGCCGGTATATTCCTCTATTTCCGATTCAACTTCAGATTCTTCCGTTTCGGCGGATGATACCGTGACGGAATCCGTAAACAAAACCGGGGAAGTGATCATTATTTTTTCAGGAACAATAATGAGTTCGCCTGGTCTGAATACCGCCTTGGCCATCCGCTAACCCTACACAACCATTTCGTCTTCGCCGGAACGGGCAACCACAATCTCGCCGGTATCCTCAAGATGCCGGATAATTGAGACGATCTTCTGCTGGGCCTCTTCAACGTCTTTAAGCCGTATGGGGCCCATATATTCCATGTCTTCCTTAAGCATGGCCGCCGCCCGTTTGGACATATTCTTGAATATCTTGTCCTGTACTTCAGTATCCACACTCTTGAGCGCTTTGGCAAGCTCCTGGGAGTCCACTTCGCGCATAACCTTCTGAATGGCCCGGTCGTCCAGCATAACAATGTCTTCGAACACGAACATCCGCTTCTTGATCTCTTCGGCAAGTTCGGGGTCTTCGTCTTC
>JGI24698J34947_10000561_pt1 | contig 17659 bp, 13 predicted proteins | sample TergutMp193P3_FD_34947 | JGI IMG/M metagenome (IMG submission 34947) | reverse complement strand
GACCGGCTGAAACTGCGGAGTATGGTGGTCGGCGAAAAGGACGACACGGTGTACATCTCCAGCGAGGAAGCGGCGATTCGCATTATCCAGCCGAACCTTGATACGGTATGGGCGCCCAAGGGCGGACAGCCGGTAATCGCGTGTCTGTACGGAGGCAAGGCGTAATGGCTATCAATTTTATATACCCCGATTATGAAGTCAAACGCGATTACGACCGCTGTATCAACTGCCGCGCCTGCGAGCGCCAGTGCGCCAATGAAGTGCATGAATACATCGCTGAATCAAACAAAATGACCTGCGATGACGCCAAATGCGTTAACTGTCATCGCTGCGTGTCGCTGTGCCCCACCCGCGCCCTTAAAATTGTTAAAAGCGGTAACACTTATAAAGAAAACGCGAACTGGAGCGGCAAGACGATCAACGAACTGTACCGGCAGGCAGGCTCAGGCGGCGTGCTGCTGTCGAGCATGGGCAACCCTGAGGATTATCCGGTTTACTTTGACAAAATTCTGTTAAACGCCTCGCAGGTTACCAATCCCTCCATAGACCCCCTGCGCGAACCGATGGAGACCAAAGTTTCGTTAGGCTCAAAGCCCGACTGCATTGAACGCGACGGGAAGGGCAGAATCAAAAACAACCTGCCGCCGCAAATTTCACTCTCCATGCCGATGATGTTCTCCGCCATGAGTTACGGCTCCATCAGCTACAACGCGCACGAAAGCCTGGCGCGCGCCGCGGAAGAACTCGGTATTTTGTACAACACCGGCGAAGGCGGCCTGCACGAAGATTTTTACAAATACGGCAAAAATACGATTGTACAGGTTGCGTCAGGACGTTTCGGCGTTCACCCGCAGTACCTCAACGCGGGCGCGGCGGTAGAGATTAAAATGGGACAGGGCGCAAAGCCGGGTATCGGCGGCCATCTGCCGGGCGCGAAAATTGTCGGCGACGTGTCGCGCACCAGAATGATCCCCGAAGGCAGCGACGCCATCTCCCCTGCCCCGCATCACGACATCTACTCAATTGAAGACCTGCGCCAGTTGGTCTTCTCGCTCAAAGAAGCGACCGATTATGAAAAGCCGGTTATCGTCAAGATCGCCGCCGTCCATAATGTCGCCGCCATCGCCAGCGGCATTGCCCGCAGCGGCGCGGACATCATCTCCATTGACGGTTTCCGCGGCGGCACCGGAGCCGCGCCCACCCGCATCCGCGATAATGTTGGCATCCCCATTGAGCTCGCCCTCGCCAGCGTGGACAAACGCCTGCGCGACGAAGGTATCCGCGACAATGTTTCGCTCATTGCCGGCGGCAGCATCCGTTCCAGCGCCGACATTGTTAAAGCCGTCGCGCTCGGCGCGGACTGTGTCTACCTCGGCAGCGCCGCGCTCATTGCGCTCGGCTGCCACCTGTGCCGAAGCTGTCACGGCGGCAAATGCAACTGGGGTATAGCGACCCAGGTTCCCGAACTCATCAAACGCCTGAACCCCGACATCGGCTACAAACGCCTCGTCAATCTGCTCAAAGCGTGGCAGCACGAGATCATGGAGATGATGGGCGGCATGGGGATTAACTCAATCGAAAGTTTGAAGGGCAACCGCCTCATGCTGCGCGGCGTGGGATTAAATGAGAAAGAGCTTGAGATTTTGGGCATTAAGCACGCCGGCGAGTAAAATTAAGGACTGTTATGCGCTATTGCGGTTTCAATATGCTGTATATGTTTTCATTCAACGGGCAGCCGCCCGGCGAAGTGAACGAACGGGAACTGGATTTTATCGCCAACCAGGGGTTCAACTTTATCCGCATCCCGACCGATTACCGCTTCTGGACCAAAGACTTCGATTATCTGCACCCTGACGAGCGCGTATTTGAAAAAATCGACGGTTACCTTGAAGCATGCCGCAAACGGGGATTGCATCTCTCGCTCAACCTGCACCGCGCGCCGGGCTATTGCATCAACCGCAACAACCTTGAAAAGCACAATCTCTGGAAAGATGAGGAAGCCTTCGCGGCGTTCCGGTTTATCTGGGAAGGTTTTGCGCGGCGGTATAAGGGCGTCCCGCCGGACGCGATGAGCTTCGATTTGCTGAACGAACCGCCTTTCGTCGGAGAATACGGCTTTACGCGCGAGCGGCACGCAAAAATTATGCGGGCGGTCATCACGGCAATCAAGGATATTGACAGCGCGCGTCCGGTTATTCTCGACGGAGTTGGCAGCGGCAACGAGGCAATGCCCGAACTGGCGGATACGGGCGCCATCCACAGCGGCAGGGGTTACCAGCCTTTCCAGATCAGCCATAATGGCGCATCCTGGTGCGAGAATATACAGTGGGAGCAGCCCGTGTATCCCGGCAAAACCGAGGGTACCTACTGGGATCGGGACGAGCTGAAAAAATTTTACGCGCCCTGGGTCGCCGTGGAACAGAAAGGCGTAAAAATACACATCGGAGAATTCGGCTGCTATAACAAAACGCCGCATGATGTGGCGCTGCGCTGGCTGTCTGATTTATTGTCCGTGTATAAGGAACTGGGCTGGGGTTACGCCATGTGGAATTTCAAGGGCCCCTTTGGAATCATGGATCATGGCCGGCCCGGCGCGTCCTACACGCAGATAGACGGTTTCCAGGTTGATAACGACCTGCTCAATATTATGAAAATGAATATGCGGTAGGCGGGGTCTTGACCAAACCCCCTATTTTTGATATAAAAATACCAGAAATGCAGGGGGCGGATGAGTGAAAAGGGTCTATGTGAATGAAAAGTGGTGCCTGGGCTGCCATTTGTGCGAGTATTACTGCGCATTTGCCGGAACCAACGAAAAAGACATGGCAAGGGCGCTCAAAGACATCAAAATCAACCCTAAAATTAAAATCGAGGAAAAGGACGGGGTCAGCTTCGCCGTTTCCTGCCGCCACTGTAATGAGCCGTTGTGCGTCAAGGGCTGTATCACCGGCGCGCTGACCATTGCGGCAGGGGTTATAACCATTAACCACGACAAATGCGTAAGCTGTTTCACCTGTATCTTAAGCTGCCCCTACGGCGCGGTTTCCCCTTCCGACGACGGCGCAGTGCAAAAATGCGAGCTGTGCGTCAAAACCACCGAGGGGACTCCTACCTGCGTCAAGGGCTGCCCCAACGGCGCGATTGTGTTTGAGGAAAGGGGCTGAGTATGAAACTGCGTTTCATTTTCGATTTAATGTGCGGTCATTCGACCGCACGGGATTGAGGTTATTATGAAATACGTTATCATTGGCAATTCGGCGGCGGGTATTGGCGCGGTGGAGGGAATCCGGCAAGTCGATAAGCAGGGAGAAATCACCATCATCACCAACGAACCGCATCACACCTATTCGCGCCCGCTCATTTCGTACCTGCTGCTCGGCAAGGTGACCGAAGAAACCATGAAGTACCGGAACGATAATTTTTATACCGAGAATAACTGTAAACTGTTGGCGGATGTCGCCGTCACGAAAATCGACGCCAAGGCGAAACAGGTGATAGTATCCGATAACAGCCGCGTTCCCTACGACAAACTGCTGGTTGCGGCCGGTTCCTCGGCGTTTGTGCCGCCCTTTGAGGGGCTGGATAGCGTGAAAGACCAATGCACTTTTATGAGCCTTGACGACGCGCGCAAGCTGGACAAGGCACTTACGCCTAACAAGCGCGTGTTGATCATCGGCGCGGGACTGATCGGCCTGAAATGCGCCGAGGGCATTGCGGAAAGAGCCGCCCATATCACCGTCATTGACCTTGCGCCGAGGATTCTCTCCAGTATTCTTGACGACGACGGCGCAAAGGTAGTACAGAGCCACATTGAGAGCAAAGGCGTTGAGTTCAAACTTGCCGCCAGCGTTAAAAAGTTTGCGGGTAACACCGCGACTCTCGAATCCGGCGAATCAATCAGTTTCGATATTCTGGTTCTGGCCGTGGGCGTGCGTCCGAATACCGCCCTGCTCAAAGATATCGCCACTATCGACCGCGGCATTGTCGTCAATAATAAATCCGCAACTTCCGCGCCCGATATTTTTGCCGCCGGAGACTGCACCCAAACGCTGGACGTGTCCAGCGGGCAAAACAAGATCATGGCGCTGCTGCCCAATGCCTATATGCAGGGCGAATGTGCCGGGGTGAATATGGCCGGCGGTGATAAAACCTTTGACAAGGCGATTCCCATGAACGCCATCGGCTTTTTCGGTCTGCACATGATCACCGCGGGCAATTATACCGGCGATGTTTTCACCGGGCAAGTAGCGCATAACAACGAGTATAAGCGGTTGTTTCACCACGACAACAAACTGAACGGCTACATCCTTATCGGCAATGTTGAAAAAGCCGGCATCTATACCAGTTTGATCCGCGAGCGCACGCCGCTTGACACCATCGACTTTGCGCTGGTGTGCGAAAAACCGGGACTGATGGCGTTTACCAAAGAGGACAGAATGACCAAGTTAGGAGGCGCGGCATGAAACTTCGTTTCGGCCGCATAACAGGGGAGTTAGCATGAGCATTTTAGCGCGCTATTTTACGGTTAAGGAATTGAACCGGCGGATAAAAGCGGCCGGGGAATATGTCCACATCGAAGAATGTTACGGGCAGCGATTCATCGGCAGCGGCCTCAAAGGGAAAACCGTCGCCATAAACGGAACGCCGGGTAACGCGCTGGGAGCGTATCTGGACGGCGCCGTCATAGAGGTCAAAGGCAACGCGCAGGACGCGACCGGCGACACCATGAACGACGGCAAAATTATCATCCACGGCAACGCGGGCGACGCGCTTGGTTACGCCATGCGCGGCGGAAGCATTTTTGTCAAAGGCAACGCCGGATACCGCACCGGTATCCACATGAAAGAATACAAGGACAAAAAACCGGTGATCGTTATTGGCGGCAGCGCGGGCAGCTTTTTGGGCGAATACCTTGCCGGTGGCCTCATCGTGGTGCTGGGTATCGGCGCGGAAGGCGTCCCGGTCGGCAACTTTACGGGAACGGGTATGCACGGCGGAAAAATTTTTATACGCACGGATAAGGAACTGGTGGCTCTGCCCGCGCAGGTTATCGTAGAGACAGCCAGCAGCGATGATCTGAAAGAGATAGCGCCGCTCGTTGAGGAGTTTGCCCGCTATTTTGAAATGGATGCGCAGTCGCTGATGAAAGACCGGTTTTATATGTTAAAACCCAACGCGAAAAATCCCTATAAACAACTGTACACGGCGAATTAAGGACGGCGGGAATGTGCGGCATTATCGGTTATGTGGGAAAAGAAAACGCCGTTCCCATCATTATTGACGGCCTGAAAAAACTGGAGTATCGCGGCTACGACTCGGCGGGTATCGCCATCTACCGCGACGGCGGCTTTGATGTGGTCAAGCAAAAGGGACGCCTCGCCGCGCTGGAAAATCGGCTAAAGGGAAGCTCACTTAATGGATACATGGGTATCGGGCATACGCGGTGGGCTACGCACGGGGAGCCGTCGGACGTCAATTCACACCCCCATATCGGCAGTCAGAACAAAATCGCCGTTGTGCATAACGGCATTATCGAAAATTACCTGCAATTAAAGGAACGGCTGGAACACCGGGGCGTCAATTTCGCCTCACAGACGGATAGTGAGGTTATCGCGCAGCTTGCCGAACATTATTACAATGGCGATCTGATGGACGCGGTGATTAAGGTATCAAACGCCGTGGAAGGTTCCTATGCGTTAGGCGTCATGTGCGTTGACGACAAAGACACGCTTATCGCCATCAAAAAAGACAACCCGCTGATCATCGGCGTGTCCGAACACGGCAATTTTATCGCGTCCGATGTGCCCGCCGTGCTGAAACATACCAATAAAGTTTATTATCTCAACGATAAAGAAATCGCCGTTCTGCGCGAGGGAAGCGTCGAGTTTTTTAACCTTGACCGGGAGCCGCTGGAAAAAACGCTGGAAACGGTAACATGGAGCCTTGACAGCGCGGAAAAGGGCGGATACCCGCATTTTATGCTGAAAGAAATCATGGAGCAGCCCAAAGTTCTGAATGATACGATTCAATCTGCTGTTAATGGTAATAACAAAAATATTATTAACAATATCGATATTTCCCGTTTTAACAAAATCGTGATAACCGCCTGCGGCTCGGCGTATTACTGCGGAGTGGTGGCGCGCTATGTGTTTGAAAAGCTGTGCAGAGTATCCGTCGAAGTGGAAATCGCCAGCGAATTCCGCTACAAGGACGCTATCATCGACGAAAAGACGCTGGTCATTCTGATCACCCAATCCGGCGAAACTGCCGACACCATTGCCGCCATGCGTGAGGCGAAATCCAGGGGAGCCGCAACGCTGTCAATTGTCAACGTGGTCGGCAGTACCATAGCGAAGGAAGCGGATCACTGCCTGTTTACGGCGGCAGGCCCGGAGATCGCCGTGGCAACGACAAAGGCTTTTTCCGCGCAACTGGTGTTATTGTACATACTGGCGATACGCTTTGCCGTCAAACTGGGAAAATTATCGCAGAACGAGGAACAAAAATATCTTTCAGGAATTTCAAGCATCCCCGATAAAACATCCAGTATACTTGAACAGGTCGATTCAATCCAGAAATACGCTTCAACCTGCGTCGGTTATAAGAGTATTTTCTTCATCGGCAGGAACATCGATTATGCAATCTCGCTGGAAGGTTCGCACAAACTTAAAGAGATTTCCTACATTCACTCCGAAGCGTACGCGGGCGGCGAACTAAAACACGGCACGATTTCGCTGGTTGAGGAAGATACCCTTGTTGTCGTACTCTCGAACTGCGAGCGGCTGTATGGTAAAATAATGAGCAACGCGGAGCAGGTTATCAGCCGCGGCGCAAAGGTGCTGCTTATCGGCAGATGCCCGGACGCAAAGGAAACTGAAAAACTTTCGTATATTGAGCTGCCGGAAAGTTCGGAGTTATTTTCGCCTTCGCTGTCGCTTATCGTTTTGCAGCTTTTCAGCTATTATGTAGCCGCCAACAAGGGGCTGGATATTGACAAACCGCGCAATCTGGCAAAAAGCGTTACGGTGGAATAATTATGGAAAATACGTTGATAGTTTCAGCCACGGAAAAAAGCGCCGCCCTTTTTACCGAAATGTTAAATGAAAATTCTGTTAATCAAATTATCATCCTGAAATCCGCCGGGGAAGCGCGGCAGATGATCGCGGAACAGGACTTCGATCTGGTAGTTATCAACGCTCCGCTTGAGGATGGATCCGGCGAGGGCCTTGCGCGGCAGATAGTCTCCAAAAGCTGGTCGCAGGTTATACTCGCCGTTGAAAAAGAAGATTTTAACGCGGCATCCGACGCTTGCGAAGGCGATGGCGTTTTGACCATTTCAAAACCGCTGGACAGGGAAATTTTCCGCTCCGCGCTTTCGCTGGCAAGGTCGGCGGGAAACAGGATAAAGCGCATGCAGGCGGAGAACATTCAGTTAAAGCAAAAGATTGAAGATATACGCGTCATCGACCGGGCAAAGTGTTTGTTAATTTCCTATCTCAACCTAAGCGAACAGGAAGCCCACCGGTTTATTGAAAAACAGGCGATGGATTTACGCTCCTCAAAAAGAGCGATTGCGGAGGGGGTATTAAAAACATATGCAAGCTAAGGCATATCTGATTCTTGAAAACGGCATGACGTTTGAGGGCAAGTACTTTGGCGCCGAAGGTGAAATTACCGGTGAAATTGTTTTTACCACCGGCATGACCGGCTATCTGGAAACCCTGACCGATCAAAGTTACTACGGGCAGATCGTTCTGCAAACTTTTCCCCTCATCGGCAACTACGGCGTTATTCCCGCTGATTTTGAAAGCGCCTTCGTTGGCGCGCGGGCGTATATCGTAAAGTACCCGTGTCAAAACCCGTCCAATTTCCGCAGTGAAAATTATCTGGGCGCTTTTTTGAAAGAGCGCGGCATTATCGCCCTGTGCGGCATCGACACGCGCGCCCTTACCAGGATCATCCGCGAAAACGGCGTTATGAACGGCAAAATTTCACTCTCCCTTCCAACCGACGCCGATCGCGATGAAATCAAAGCGTATTCAGTTCTTAACGCCGTCGCCGCTGTCTCGTCGCGTAACGTTACCAAAACCGGAATCGGTCCGCGGCGTATCGCGCTCATGGACTTTGGCGCAAAACGCGGCATTGCGAAAGCCCTTGCGGTGCGGGGCTGCGAAGTGTGGACATTCCCCCACGATACCCAGGCGGCGAAAATTTTGCTGACCAAGCCGCACGGCATCATGCTCAGCAACGGCCCCGGCGATCCGGCGGAACCGGCGAATAGCGGGATTATCGAAACCATACGCGCCCTTACGCAGAGCGACGTACCGGTTTTCGGGATTTGTCTGGGACACCAGCTTATGGCGCTGGCAAAGGGCTACCAGACCAAAAAATTAAAATTCGGCCACCGGGGGGCCAACCAGCCGGTTAAGGAGATCGCCACCGGCCGCGTGTACATCACCAGCCAGAACCACGGGTACGCGGTAATTGCGGATAACGGTTCGTTTGTCAATGTTAATGACGGAACCTGCGAGGGCATGGATTACGGCAACTCGTTTTCCGTGCAGTTTCACCCCGAAGCGTGCGGCGGGCCGCTGGACACTTCGTTTTTGTTCGATCGGTTTATAAAAAGGGTTGATGCCTATGCCGCTCGATAACAACATTAAAAAAGTTTTGGTAATCGGCTCCGGCCCCATCGTCATCGGCCAGGCGGCGGAGTTCGACTACGCGGGGACTCAGGCCTGCCGCGTACTGCGCGAAGACGTCATTGAGATCGTTCTGGTAAACTCCAATCCTGCCACGATAATGACCGACAAAAATATTGCGGACAGAATCTACATTGAGCCGCTGACGCTGACCACCGTCAAACGCATCATCGAAAAAGAAAAGCCCGACAGCATTTTATCGGGCCTCGGCGGACAAACGGGGCTGACCCTGTGTATGCAGCTTGCCCGCGACGGTTTTCTCGAAAAAATGAACGTGCGACTGCTCGGCTCTTCCCCTGAAACCATCGACAAGGCCGAAGATCGGCTGATATTCAAGGAAACCATGCAGAGCATCGGCCAGCCGGTCATTCCGTCGGCCATTGCGACCGATTTGGAAACGGCGGTTACATTCGCCGCCGAGATCGGCTACCCGCTCATCGTGCGCCCGGCCTTTACGCTCGGCGGCTCGGGCGGCGGCATTGCAGATAACGAGGCAAAGTTCCGCGAAATTGCGGCTAACGGCATCGCCCTTTCCCCCATTCATCAAATACTCGTGGAAAAATCAGTCGCCGGCTGGAAAGAAATTGAGTTCGAGGTTATGCGCGACCGCGCCGGTAATGTGATCACCGTCTGCTCCATGGAAAATTTCGATCCGGTGGGCGTACACACCGGCGACAGTATCGTCATCGCGCCCGCCGTAACGCTGGCCGACAAAGAGTACCAGATGCTCAGAACGGCGGCGCTGGATATCATCAAGGCGTTAGGCGTTGAGGGCGGCTGCAATGTTCAATTTGCCCTGCACCCGGACAGTTTTGAATACGCCGTTATTGAGGTAAATCCCCGCGTCTCCCGCTCCTCGGCGCTGGCAAGCAAGGCGACGGGCTACCCTATCGCCAAAGTAGCGACCAAAATCGCCATCGGCTACACCCTCGACGAAATCACCAACGCCGTCACCGGCACCACCTTCGCCGCTTTCGAGCCGACGCTTGACTATGTGGCGGTAAAGTTCCCCAAATGGCCCTTTGACAAATTTGTCTACGCCCACCGTGAGTTGGGCACGCAGATGAAGGCGACGGGCGAAGTTATGGCCATCGCCGACACCTTTGAAGAGGCCCTCCTGAAAGCCGTACGCGGCGCTGAGTTAGGGATGGCTAACCTCGACCTGCCCCGCCTGTCCGCAAAAAACGATGATGAAATCCGCGCCTTACTCAACACCGTAACCGACGAACGCCTCTTTGTGCTCTATGAAGCGATAAAACGCGGCTTCACTATTGATGAATTATACGAAACGACCAAAGTAGACCGCTGGTTTTTGTATGGTCTGAAAAGAATCCATGAAAACGCACCCCCCCCCTCCCCCCTCATCTACAAAATGGTCGATACCTGCGGCGGCGAGTTTGAAGCAAAGACGCCCTATTTCTATTCCATCCAGAACGGCAGCGAAAATGAAGCGCTGCCCTTTATAGAAAAAAGCCAAAAAGGGCGAATCGTTGTGCTGGGCAGCGGGCCAATCCGCATAGGCCAGGGCATTGAGTTTGACTACGCCTGCGTGCATTGCGTGTGGACGCTCAAAAATTTGGGCTATGAAGTGATTGTTATTAACAACAATCCCGAAACGGTATCAACCGACTTTGACACCGCCGACCGGCTGTACTTTGAGCCGCTGTGCATCGACGATGTGATGAGCATCATCAATATTGAAAAACCGGTTGGGGTTATCGTCGCGTTTGGCGGCGGCACGGCGATCAAACTGACCAAAAAACTCCATGAGCGCGGCGTAAACATCATCGGCACCTCGGCGGACAGCATCGACATCAGCGAGGACAGGGAGCGTTTTGACTATCTGCTGGAACAACTGCAAATAAAACGCCCGAAAGGGTTTGGCGTGTGGGAGGAGTGGCAGGCGCTTGAGGCGGCGGAAAAGCTGGGCTACCCGGTGCTGATGCGCCCGTCCTATGTGCTGGGCGGTCAGAACATGATCATCGCGTTCTCGCCGGAAGATATCCGCGAGTATATGGAAATTATTCTGCGCTCAAAGCAGGAAAATCCCGTGTTAATTGACAAATACTTAAGCGGGCGTGAAATCGAAGTAGACGCAATTTGCGACGGCGTTGACATACTGATACCCGGCATCATGGAGCATATTGAGCGGACCGGCGTACATTCCGGTGACAGCATTGCCGTATATCCCGCGCTGAACATCGACGATGCGTTAGCTGACATTATATTTGAAGTAACGAAAAAACTCTGCATGGCGCTGAATGTGCGCGGGCTGGTGAATATCCAGTATGTGTATTATGAGAATGAGATTTATGTAATCGAGGTAAACCCGCGCGCATCGCGCACCGTTCCCTATATCAGCAAAGTAACGGGCGTTCCCATGTGCGAACTTGCGACCAAGGTCAGTACCGGACAAATGTTATCCCAGCTTGGCTACCAATCGGGCATCGCGCCCATTCCCCCCTATATCGCCGTCAAGGTTCCCGTCTTTTCCTTTGAGAAACTTGCCGGAGTGGATACGCATTTGGGGCCTGAAATGAAATCTACCGGAGAAGTTTTGGGGCTGGGGAAAAACCTTGAGGAAGCGCTGTACAAGGGGCTGGTCGCCGCCGGTTACAAAATGAAAAAGAAAGGCGGCGTGCTCATGACCATTCGCGACGGCGACAAGGCGGAGATTGTCGGCATCGCGGAAAAACTCGTCAAGTGCGGCTTTTCACTGTACGCGACGCGGGGAACCGCGCGGTTCCTCGCCGCGAAAGGTTTTTCCGTCCACGCTACCGACAAAATCCGCGATAACCCCGATGACAACGCCGGAAAACTGTTGGCAAGCGGGCAGATAAGCTACATCATTTCAACGTCCGAAAAAGGCAGAGACCCCGCGTTAGACGATGTGAAACTGCGCCGGAAAGCCTGCTCCCTCGGCGTACCCTGCCTGACCTCGATAGATACCGCCAACGCGCTTGCCGATTCGCTGCTTTCGGATTACAGCGAGATAAACACCGAGTTAGTTGACATTAACAATTTGCGCAGCAGCCGCGTAAAAGTAAACTTTACCAAAATGCACGGCTGCGGCAATGACTACATCTGTATCAATTGTTTTGATCTTGAAATCAATTCGCCGGAATCGCTGTCGGTGCTGTTGTCCGACCGTCATACCGGCATAGGCGGCGAGGGTATTTTCCTGATCCTGCGTTCCGATGTCGCCGACGCAAAAATAAGAATATTCAACCTTGATGGCAGCGAAGACAGTATCGGCGGCAACGCCATCCGCTGCGTGGCGAAGTATCTTTTTGACAATAATATTGTCAAAAAACGGCAGATGCAGATTGAGACGCTCAGTGGAATCAGGAATATTCACCTGACCACCAGAAATGGGGAAGTATCGTCCGTTACCGTAGATATGGGCTGCGCAGAACTGAGCCCTGAAAAAATACCCGTCAAACTGGAAGGAGAAAACGTAATCGCGCGGCAGGTTACCATCGGCGGCGGGCAGTACGCCATTACCTGCGTCTCCATGAGTAATCCTCACGCCGTTGTTTTTTGCGACCGCCTGGACACGCTTGATCTGCGCGCCATAGGGCCGCTCTTTGAAAACGATCCGCTGTTCCCCGACCGGGTAAACACCGAATTTGTCGAAGTTATGGGCAGACACCATTTGAAAATGCGCATATGGGAACGCGGCTGCGGCGAGACACAGGCCTGCGGTACGGGCGCATGCGCCGCCGTAGTAGCCGCCGTCCTCAACGGCCACTGCGACAAGGGCGCGGATATCAAGGTGCAGCTTCTCGGCGGGGAGTTGGTAATCAATTACACCGATGAAACGGTATACATGACCGGCGATTGCGTGAAGGTGTATGACGGCGTGGTGGAGATTTAGGCTATGACGAATTTTTCATCGGATAACGTTATCGCGTATTTTCAACCTATTCTCTCAGCCGATTCAAATACCGTATACTCTTATGAAATATTGGGGCGATATGTGGATGACGACGGAACCGTAAAGTCATTGGGGCCGTTTTTCTCTGACGCAAATACTACACATGAAGAAGCCCTGAAAATAGATCGGCTGGTAAGAAGATACGCCCTGAAAAAATATGTGGAAGAAAAACGAACCGAATATTTGTTTATTAACATCAGATTGGCATGGCTTGATGATTATATTGATAAACCGAAAGAATTGCCGACAATACAATGGGTCCATGAATTTGGCATAACCACAGACAGGATTGTTATTGAAATTACCGAAGAAGAATTTAATACAAGTGATGCGCACATCAACGTTTTATCCTATTATAAAAATGCCGGGTTTCGTATTGCGCTTGATGATTACGGAAAAAATGCCAGTAATATTGACCGGCTTGCCCTGATTCAACCGGATATTATGAAAATTAATATTGATTATATCCATAAAAGCGAACAATCTTACCACTACCGTGAATATTTAAGAGCGCTGGCATCTTTTGCGGAGGCTGTCGGAATCGAAGTGTTGTATGAGGGCGTAGAAACACAGCAGCAGCTTGATATTTGTATGTCCTCCAGGGGAAGGTTTTATCAGGGATTTTTAATCGCGTACCCGCAGGCCTCAATGAGTAATGCGGTTATAAACAGAAATGTTTTCTTTGATTCAACGAAAACAGCCTATGATGTACTGCATAAAAAAATTATGCACACAGATTTATTAAAAAATTATTTGGATTCAAAAGTAGGTTATTTTCTGATCGAGAATCCGCTTTTTTATGAGAAAGCGGATATTAACACCTACCTCGCCGAACTTTGCGGTGAATTGCCGGAAGTGATACGAATTTATTTATGTAACAGGCGCGGTGAACAAATTACCCATAACTTTGAATGGGATTCCGGGAATGTTTCGTTATGCGATTACACGGGAAAAAACTGGGCATGGCGCAGATTTTTTTCTGAAGCCCTGGAAGCCCATATTGCCGGCAGGAAGAGTTGTCTATCTTCGGCATATCGTGATTTTACCACAAAAACGCGGGTTTTCACCTACTTCTATGCTCTTACCGATGACATATTTTTATTTGCCGATATTAACAGGATAGCTTTTCCATTTAAGTTAAAGGAGTCATAACATGATACTGCGGGGATATTATAATTCCGAGGTACTGCACACTTCTGAAAATATTGAATTTATCGTACCCGACAAGGGCAATGGCCCCTACCGGGTTGTCTATTTGTTCCACGGTCTGCACGGAAATCAGGGAACGTGGATTGACTATACCATGCTCCCCTACTATAGCAAAGAATATAACGTTCTTTTTGTCATACCGGAAACGGGGAGGAGTTTTTACTCCGATCAAAAATACGGACACAAATACTTTGCTTTTATCAGCGAAGAACTGCCGCAGATAAGCCGCACGATTTTTAATATTTCCACGCGGCGGGAAGATACCGCTGTAATGGGCTGTTCCATGGGCGGCTACGGCGCCCTCAAGCTGGCCCTGTCAAAGCCGGAACAATTTAGTTTTTGCGGCTCCATTGCCGCGGCCTGCATCTACTTACAACCCATTCTGGACGGACTTCGCAAGGACGCGGATTCTTACCGGAAGAGAGGCGCGGAAGAGCAAGAGATACTGACGGATTTATACGCCATTTACGGCGATGATCTGGAATACCTGCCGGAAAACGACATCTCGGCATTGGTAAAAAATTTCCCCGCCGGAAAACTCATGCCCACGATCTACGCCACCTGCGGCACGGAAGACGATCTGCGGGAAGAAAACCTCAAGTTAAGAGACGCATTAAAAGAAAGGGCGTTCAATTTTACCTATGAAGAATGGTCTGGCGGCCATGAGTGGTACTTCTTCAACGACGCGCTGAAGAAGACGCTGGAGTTTTGGTATAAATTAAAAAATTAAAATATACGGTTCCAGTAACAAAAATATTTTATTCAATCCCCTATATTCATAAAACCTCTGCGGACGCTATTATTTTATCGGCCGCACAAACTGAACCACCGTAACCGCCGCGATAAGACCAATGCCAATAATGTCGCTTAACAGGCCGGGATCTATCAGCAGGAGGCCGGCGGCGATGGCGGCAAGACGCCAGAGAGGGGTGAGATTTTGCCGCATATAGCCTTCGATCCCGACGGCAAGGCCGAACATCCCGACACAGGAAGTAACAATGATCTGCACTACCTTGAGGGGGGTGGTGTCGATCAACAGCATCGCCGGATTGAAGACAAAAATGTAGGGGATAATGAACGCCGCGATTGCCAGCCGCGTGGCGGTAACGCCGGTTTTAATGGGGTTTGATTTGGCAATAGCCGCGCCGGCGTAGGCGGCAAGGGCCACCGGCGGGGTAATGTCCGCGAGGACTCCAAAATAGAAAACAAACATATGCGCCGCCAGAACCGGCACGGCAACGTCGATTTCAGCGCCCGCGCGAATAACCATGGGAGCGGTAATCGTCGCCATAATTACATAGTTCGCCGTGGTGGGGATTCCCATTCCCAAAATAAGGCAGGTTAGCATGGTGAGAAAAAGCGCCACAAAGAGATTGGTCCCGGTAGAAACGAGGAAGGGGTTGTTCACAATAATGGTAAGACGGCTGACGAGCAGCTGCCCGAGACCGGTAAGGGAAACGATCCCTACAATCGTTCCGGCAATGGCGCAGGCAACGGCAACGCCGATGGTGTTGCGCGAACCGCCGGCAATGGCTTCTACCAGCCCTACCCTGCTGAACCGCGTTTCCTTTCTGAAAAAACTTACAATAAATGCCGTGAGAATGGCGAAGCAGGCGGCGTATGCCGGAGTATAGCCGATGCCCATCAGGCCTATCAGCGCCAGTATCGGCAGGAAGAGGTAGCCGCGGGTAATGAGCAGCCGCCCTAAATGCGGCAGCGATTCGCGGGGCAGTCCCGCAAGCCCCAGTTTTTTTGCCTCAAAATGAACCATGAGAAATATGCCGGCAAAGTACAGTATCGCCGGCAGAATCGCCGTAACGGCAATCACGGGGTACGGTACTCCGGTCAGCTCCGCCATGAGAAACGCCGCGGCCCCCATGATCGGAGGCATGATCTGCCCGCCGGTAGACGCCGCCGCTTCAACTGCCGCGGCAAACTCCGGCCGGTATCCGGTTTTTTTCATCATCGGGATGGTAACGCTGCCTGACCCGACGGTGTTGGCGACGGAACTGCCCGAAATCATCCCTTCAAAAGCGCTCGCGATAACCGCTACCTTGGCCGGCCCGCCCGCGGTAAAACCCGCCACCGAATTGGCGAGGTCGATAAAGAAGCCGGCGATCCCGGATTTTTCCAGAAAGGAAGCGAGAAAAATAAAAAGCACGATAAAAGTTGAACATACCCCAATAGGAGTGCCGATAACTCCGTCGGTAGTGTAGAAAAGCTGGTGAATAACGCGGCGCAGGGAATAACCGTCGATAAAAGCGTAGGTGATAAAACCCGCCGCCACTACCAGAATAGGAATCCCCACTACCCGGCGGCATAACTCAGCGAGAATAATAATCCCCATAACGCCCATAAAAATATCCAGCGGCTCCAGCCGGACGGCGCGGGCGATGATCGGCTGAAAATTAACCACATAGTAAAAAAAGGAAACCGCCCCCAGCGTACCCAGGGCAAAGTCATACCAGGGAATGTAATTGCGCCGCCTGGTCATCCCCCGATGGATCGGGTAGAGCAAAAAGCCAATAAAAACGAGTATTCCCACAAAGGAGCAGCGCCTGACCTGTTCGGGAATAGTTGCGAATAACGTTATCCAGAAAACATAGGCGGCAAAGAGGAGCAGCAATCCCTTTATCAACAGATCGGGAACTCCCGAAAACCGGCGCACATTGGATTCCCGATCATAGTGCGCGATAAGTTCTTCGGTCTCCTGCTCGGTTAGTATATGTTCATCGCTCATCAGTTAATTACTCCTCAGGGTAATATGCGCGTTCTTCCCGCACAGTTCCCTCAAACTGATAGTTTCGCCGCCTATCATCAGCAGATGATCCGAAACAGTCCCCACGATATAGTTCAACTCGGTAAAGGCGCGATCAAAACCGGTAATAACCATGGCGTCGCCATCCCGTTCCATGGTCTGCCCCTCTTCCAAATCGGCTTGCATCCCCGCGCCAAAAGAATAAAAGCGAACAGATACCGGGCGTATCGTGCGTCCCTCAAGTTTGAAAGTTTCCCGCACCGGGCTTTGATTCACCGAATGGATAAATTCTACCGCAAACTCGCCGCTCTTATCGACCGCCAATCGCTCATACACCCTGCCCGATTCGCTATCGCGTATCTCCAAAATACCCCCACCCGCCGCCGCGTTGCATGACAAAATAAACAACGCCAGGAAAAACCACAGAGTACACGGAGTTTTTAAGAGAGAGGAATAAGAAATAGAATATATATCTCGAACCACTGCCTACCACTCCTCTTCTTCCTCCGTGTACTCCGTGGTTATATCTTCTTAATTCTTAAGCGCGCCAATTTCCGTGAGGTACTTTGCCGCGCCGGGATGGAAGGGAACGGAGATGCCCTCTACCGCGTAAAGAGCGAAAAGTTCACCGCCTTTAACATGGGCGGCTTCAATCGCGGCCTTGTTCTCAAATAAGGCTTTGGTCAGGCGGTACACCGTGTCGTCGCTCAGTTGGGAACTGACAATGAAGGTGGCTTTTACCGCGACGGTCTGCACCGCGTTGTTTTGCCCCTTATAACTCCCCGCCGGAATGGGGAATTTGATATAGAACGGATAATCCCTCATTAACTGATTCGCGTGGGCATCGTCAATGGCGAGAATCACCACATCTTTTCCCGTCGCCAGATCAATGATGGCGGGAGTGGGAGCGCCGGCAACGCAGAAGAACGCGTCAATCTTGTTGTCCCTCAGCGCGTCGGCGGAAGCGCCAAAACTTAAATTTTGTTTGCCAATATCGTCAAAGGTAATGCCGTAGGCTTCCAGTATCTGCCGCGCGTTAAATTCAACGCCGCT
>JGI24698J34947_10000560_pt1 | contig 17664 bp, 29 predicted proteins | sample TergutMp193P3_FD_34947 | JGI IMG/M metagenome (IMG submission 34947) | reverse complement strand
ACCCTATATATGGCGTTTTTCTCACCTAACTCTTTATCCTGTATAGATTTAGCAATTTTTGAGCCAGTAATTTGAGCTAATAACGTAGAGAGGGGAGCAAGTAATGCATAAAAACGCCAAAGAAAAGGACGCCGTTGCGTATGACGTGCCGGTGTTGGTAATCGCGCCCGAACAGCCGGTGGCTGTTACTGGCAACTACGAGGCAATTGAGAAAACGCTGCAAAAATGGAAGGAGCAGGTTTCCTCGATGAAGCTTACCGAGGGCAATCTTGACGAGGTGCAGACGGTTAAAAAGGCTGCCGTGGCGGTTCGGAATAATCTCGACCGTGTTGTCGACGGCGCTAAGAAAGCGCTGTTTAATGACCCTAAAAGGATATTTGAGGCGCGGGTTAAGCCGTTATACAATCTTGTCGCCGATGTGGAGGGTGCGGCGGACGCTGTGCTGAGCAAGCTGGAAGACCAACGCATCAACGAAGTCAATCAGGTGCTGGATCATTATAAAGGCGAGCTGCAGGAGAAGTATCAGCTTACCGCGCAGTTTCTATTGGAGATCAATTACCCTGAAAATTTTTACAACAAAACGACGCCGAAGGGTTATTCCAGCATGGACAAGTTTTGGAAAGAGAGCCTTGAAGCACAATTCATTGAAGCCAAAAAGAAGCAGGATGCGCTGGGGGCGAGCATACGTCTTATCGAGAAGGCTTGCGCAGATGAGCCGCGCTTGAATGTACAACACTGGGTTGAACAGATGTGGTTCAGTGACGTCGCTGTGACTTTAGAGAAGATTGCCGCAGAAAAAGAACGGCTGCATGAGCTTGATCAGGACAGCAGCCCGACGAGAACTGTTACCGCTGTTGAGGCGGAGGTAGTCGATGCCTCAGAACAGTCTACTGAAGAAACGAAGAAAATAATCCTCGGTATCCCGACGTCGCTGGATTTTAGCACTGATTTTCCGGGGCGTATGAAGTCGATGAAAATCGAGCTGGTATACCCGTGCGACTTGGTTGACGCGCTTAACGAACTATTCAAGGAACTCAAGGCATACGGCATCAAATGGAGGCCGCTGAAAGAGGAGGTGGTATTTTGAAGTTTTATGTTTCTCATCATGCGGGAGACCCGCAGGCGTTTTATGTTTTTGTTAGCTTCAGTTCGCCGCAAGAACTCAATTTCGACGAACCTGACAAGTGCCTTGCCCGGTTCTTACTTCAGGAGGACGCGGAAGCGTACAAGGCGAGAAAAGAAAAGGAGTATAAATGTTAGTGCTTCTAATTTTATCAATTATTGTCGGTATGGTTGTCGCCGGTATCTCAGGAGCTGCCGTGCTGGGCTGTGCCGCCGGGGGGTTTTTCTTTCTGCTCGGTTTGCCGGGGGCGCTGATTGGGTCGTGGATACACGGGGAGGTTTCTTACACGCAGGACAGGGCGGATTGGCGGCAAATACAGTCTGATTTTGAGGCGGAGGACAGGGAAGACGCGCGGATGGAGAGGTTGTACGGGCATCCGACGACGGTTATTCAGGATAGGCGCAATCAACATATTCATATACACGGAGGTTCGTGATGAGTTTGGATAAACAGATTACGGAAGCGTACTTTGAGCGCGTATTTAATCTAGGGAACTATGAAACATTTCGGCTTGGGCTTCGCTCTACTGTTGGGCCGGGACAAACAACGGAAGGCGTCATAAAGATGTTGGACGAGTTTACCGTTAAGATGCGGAATTTGCGTGGCAAGGAGGGCGTGTAGTGGATGACGCGGTGGTAGTAAAAATAACGGAGTATGCAATGGGAGGAGTAATGGAACACAGGAATGCGGTTATCAGGAAAGCTGTTATTCGGAATGATGAGCGTGCAGGGCTTACGGCGATACTTGATCTGGATTACGACGGTCTTCATCAGAATTTTGGATACTTTTGCTTATATAGGGTTAGCGGCGACGGGGGCCGTATAGACGAGATGGGGCACTTTGTTTATAAGGCCCTTGAGGTCGCGGGAGTGGACGATTGGGATGATTTGCCCGGCAAGGCGGTGCGGGTAGTCTGCGATGCGGTGCATATTGAGAAGATAGGGCACATCATCAAGGATATCTGGTTTAATCCGGGCGAGGAAATTTGCTATACCAGGGAACCTGCCGCTGCAGAAACAAAGGAGAGGAATGATGAATGAAGAAAGAATTGCCAATTTAGGAAAATTGGGCAGGGACAAGGTAACAGGTTTTGAAGGTGTAATCACGGCAATGGCAACGCATCTCTACGGGTGCGACGCGTATTTCTTAGTGCCGAAAATGAAGGACGGCAAACGCAACAACGATGAGGCGGGCTGGTTCGATTGCGGGCGCATTGAGATTACTGGCGAAGGCGTATATGCGCAGGATGTACAGTCGGAGAAACCCGGCGGCGGGGAGTTATCGTCGCCTGAAAACCGCGCTTAGGAGCGGAATAATAAAGAGCGGCAATGCCGCGAAGGAGTAAATTATGGCTAGGACAAACGGTACAGCCGTGGTTTCCGGTAAGGTAAAATCCGCTACCGGGAAAAAGTCAGGGACGTCGACCGCGACAAGCGGTTTAGACGATTTGTCGGTGCTCGCCAATTCTGCCAAAGAGGTGGCGGATGTCGAACTTGCTAACGAGGTCGGGCAGGCGGTCTATATTAAGCTGGTTACCAAAGACAGCGGCGAGGTTGACGATCATAGTCCGGCGTACATAAAGGGCGTCAAACCGTTGGATTACGTCATCTCGTCGCAGCGGCTGGTGGTCAGCGATAAGAATAAATGCCTTGACGCCACTATCATCGGTATGTTCAAACTTTACGCTCAAAAAGCGAAGACGGAGAATAAAAAAGAGCTTCCTAAGACCGTGAAGTATTGGCTGCCGGATGACGCGGTTCAGTATCCGTGCAGAAGGGGCAGTAATTTTGAGCGCGATCTTCCAAACGGCGATACGCTGATACCGATTCATTGGGTTTTTCTGTACCTGCATAACCATCCTGATATTAAGGACGGTAGGCTTATCTTTCAGAGCACTGGCAACGAGGTGTACAGAGACCTTGCCAAACAGGTGAAGGCTGAGGCGGGCTTATGCACTGAGCTGCGTTTCAAAATAACCAGCCAGAGCAGGTATTTCGAGGACTATAAGAGCACGTCTTATTATCCGAAGTTTGAGATTGCCGGCCATAACTATAAGCTTGTCGACGGTAAGGTGGTAAAAGCCAAGGATAGCGACATTGACGCGGCGACGCTGAAAGAGATTTTGGTACGCTCCGCCCAGTTGCATCAGGATTTCGCGGAATGCAGGATCGTTACGAAACAGGCTGCGCTGCCTGCGCCGGCTGTCCGTAGCGCGCTGCCTGACTATACTGACGGCGATGATGACGAGAACGTCAGCTTTTAGGCGATGCGGTCGGTCGGGGACATAGGCGTACCCCGCCGGTTAATATGCCCGCCGGCATACCGGGTGCACGATGTATGCTAAATTTTAGGAGTGCTCATGGCGTACTTTTTAGTAAAGTTTGAAAACAGGCATTACGCGAATACCAATTTGTATATTGACGCGGTTGCTAAAAGCGAGCGGGAGCTTCAAAAACTGCAGGCGTGTAAAATTGTCTCAGGCAGGCAGGTATTAGACCAGGTGTTATACCCTGTGACGCCGGAGCAGGAAGAGGCGTGCGCGAAATATAACCCTGTCTACCAGGATTTTGACGCCTCTGTCCGGCTGTTTAACGCTGTGTCGGGTGACGCGCTGAAACAAATTGCGTCGGTATTTCGTGCCGCGGTTATTACTATAGACGGTTTAGTCGTGCCGGATCGCTTCAAGTATAAGTACCTTACGTTTTTCAGGGTAAAAGATTGGGATGCGCAGAAGAAGTATCGGGCCGTGCAAAAAATGGCCGCCATTAAGCTGTGCGGCGGTTTGTACATAGCCCTTAATGCCGTAGACGTCCGAGTCGACGCGCCGATAATCGCGGTTCTGAAGAATTAGCTGAGGAGAGGCTAAATGTCCGACAATGCCGTCCTTAATGCGTTTTATAGCATATTTCGCGGCAACAAGCTTTTCTTTGTCAAGCATCAGCCGCCGTTTACGGAGGCGGAGGGTAAGGTAAAAGCCGCGTGGTGCGGTTTCGCGGTATACAGTAAAAAGTACGACCCGCCGCCGGAAGGTAAAAGCGAGAAAGACTTAATACCGCTTACTATCGAGCACTACCGCGAGCACCTTAACGGCGGCAACGGGCTTGCCGTGTGCCCGGTAATGAACGTTGAGGACAGTGAAGGCAATGTTATCAAGCGCAACGTATGCTATTTTGCGGCTATAGATATTGATGTTACAGCCAGTTTTACGCATCTTATCTGCCGGATGTACCAGCATGGGTTTCAGTTTATCGCGGTAAGGTCTAAGTCGGGCGGGCTGCATATCTATTTTTTCTTTAAGGAGGCGGAGCCGGCGGATAAGGTCATAGAAACATTATCAAGGATTGTACAGGTGTTTGGTTTAGACAGGCTGTATGTGAGTTCCAAGCAGAAAAGCCGTGTCGAGATATTTCCGAAGCAGGCAAGCTTTGTCCCCGGCGACAAAAATGCAAACTGTCTTTTTCTGCCTTTTTACAATACTAAGAATGGCAGCCCGAACAGGATGATAAACGCCGAAGGGCAGCTTATGGGTATTACGAAGGCTCTGCCGGTTATTGAGACCATGTTTACCAGCGTCGGCGAGATTGAGGGCATCATAAATAGGCTGCCGTATAGCGATGCCCCTTTTTGCGTTCAGATGATTTTGTTGACGGGTGCTCTTGAGGAGAGGGACGGCAGAAACTGTTTTTTATTCTCTGCGGCCATTTATCTAAAGAAGAAGTATGGCGGTAACTTCTTAAGCGAGTTGGAGGAAATGAATAGATGCTTTCAGTCGCCTTTGGAGGATTCGGAGGTCGCGTCTGTTTATAATTCGGTGACTGATAAAGATAAGAATTACGAGAATTATTCTTGTAAGAAGCCGCCGTGCGCCGATTACTGCGATAAGAGGCTGTGTAAGGCGCGAAAATATGCGCCTTATCGGGATAGGAATAATCACCTTACCGGTGCGGAGTACTGGGGGAGGCTGTACCGATATGATACCGGTGAGGACACGGAGCCGTATTTTAAGTGGGAAATACAGGTTCCTGAACGGAATACTCCTGAGATGGTGCAGATTGATAGCCATGAAGACTTGTTAAGCCAGATCAAGGTGCAGCAGTGCTGCTTAAGGGACTTAAACTGGGTTCCGCTTAAAGTTAGTGAAAATGATTGGATTGGTAATGTTATGAAGGGGCTCTTAGGCATCGAGGAAGAGCCGGGACGTATTATTAAAGTGCCGTTGGCGGCGGATACGTCCAAGAAAGGGATGCTGCGTGAATCATTTATGAAGTTTTTGACACATAAGCAGATTCAGAAGAACGGGCAGCCGTATATGGTTAAGCACGGGCAGGTGTATTACGAGGGCGGCGTTTTTTATTTTGATACACGGGGGCTGCTTGATTTTTTGCGCTTGGAGAAGCACGAGCTGGGAAGGTTCAATTTAGGCAACTGGTTGGTGCAGCAGGGTTGCGTACAGGACGCCGAACTGCCCTATCAGACGCCTAAAGGCGAGCAGCGCAGCCTCAGTTGCTGGAAAAAACCCGAGACGCCTGAGTTAAGGGCGATGAATATATTCTACGATGACGTGTACGACGGTGATGCGGATATTATACAAAAAATTCCGGTTGATAAGGAGGACGAGGGAGGGGGCGATGGCGATGATACTAAGTTCTAAGGCGTTTCCGGCTGACGATGCGGCGTTGGATCATTTTGACGCATGGTTTCACGGCGTTAAGCATAAGATGGACGGCTGCCGCGTCGTTGTGGCATTGGAGTCGCTGGGCGGCGCGCGTAAAAAGAAACTATCGGCGAAAGAGGAGCTTGCGGTGTGTGCCGCCGACGCTTTATTTCACAATAAGGAAGTATGGCGGCGTAAAGGCTACGTTTTTGACTTTGTGCGGAAGACTTATAAGTGGGAGGGTAAAGAGATATATCTTACGCCGGGTGAGGCGTTGTTTTTGTTTCACGCGCTGGTAGCTAAGGATGTTTCCGGCAGACAGGCGTTTTATTTGCGCAATATGCGCCGCCGCCTCGGGTTGGCTTTTTTACGTGAGGTGGATATATGGAAGCCGTGACACAGGAGAAGTACGATATTCGTTTTAATGCCGAGGACGTCGTTGTGTATCTTGCGGCAGCCGGCGCGGGTAAAACGACCGCGCTTATGGACGAAATGACGGAGTTGTTGAAAATATACCGCCCCGATGAGATCGCGTTTGTTACATATACCCGCAAGGGCGTCGCTAACGGCATAGAACGCGCGCTGCAGGCGAACCCACAGGTGTCGGTTGACGATTTGATACATTTTAAGACGTTGCATGCGCTTTGCTTCAGGGAGTTGGGGTTAAAGCGTAAAGCTATTATGACGAGGGCGGGCATTGAGGCGTTCAATAAGGCGCTTGGTTTTAGAGTGACTCTGAGTGGAGCGTTTGAAAATCAGACGGAGGACGATAAGCTGCTTATCCGCTATGACGCGCTTCGTTCCGGCAGCACTAGGGGCGTGTTTGTGCACGGCATGTTCGATGAGGAAAGATACCGGCGGCTGATAAAGGCTTATGAAGCGTTTAAGAAGCGGAAAGGCTTGGTGGACTTTTATGACTGCCTTCTGATGTTCCGCGAGGCCGGTAGGCCGGTCGGCGTGAAAGTGGCTTTTATTGATGAGGCGCAGGATTTAACTCCCTTGCAGTGGGAGGTATGCCGGATAGCGTTTTCAACGTGTGAAAAGATACGTATCTCGGGCGATGATTATCAGTGTCTGTTTTCTTACTCCGGCGCGAGCCCGAAGACGTTGATAAATCTGGCGTCCCGTTACCGCACGGTGAAGCTCGAGTCGTCGTACCGGCTTCCGGGAGCCGTGTACCGGTTTGCGAAAGGCATAACGCATGTAATAACTGACAAGGTAGATAAAGAGTACAGGCCGGTAAAAGGTATGGAAGGGTTCGTTGAGGACATTGCCGACCATAATATAATAGTCCGCAAGGTGCGGAAGGATTTTGAGGCTAATGGCAGCCTCCCGCACCGCTGGTATTTTTTGTTCCGTAATAATTGCTTTATCACTGAATTTGCCGCGATGCTCGAGCAGTTTACTATACCTTACCATACGTCAAAAGGTTTCTGTCTCATGGAGCACGATATGGCGAAGCTGCGGCGTTATTACAATTTTCGCAAGCAGGGTTTTGGCAGCGCAGAAGCTTTTGAGCGGTTCTGCCGTGAATACAATATAAAAGATATAAACGATGATTTTACTGAAAGCGACTTGATATCGTCGGAACGCCGGTACATTTATCTTGATTATGTGCAGAAGTTCGGTATGGAGGGGCTTGATAAGATGTCTCGTCAGGAGCCTTTCCTTTTACTTTCGACGACGCACAGGGTGAAGGGCGGCGAGGCTGATTTTGTAGCGGTCTTTCTTGACTGCACCCGTAAGGTCTATGAGAACAGGCAGATGAATTTAGACGAGGAGTTGCGCGTGTTATATGTGGCGTGCACGCGGGCGAAGCAAGGGTTGTATTTAGCCGCGAGCAAGGGGCGTTATGGCCTTGACGGGCTGGTTGCTTTGGCAAAGGAGATGGCGGCATGAGCGCAGAGGATTTTCTTGTCATGGTAGGGATAATCGCGATATTAGGCATGCTTTTATCGGGAGGAGGACGCACAGGATGTTAGTATATGCGTTTATTTGTGTTTTTTGTACCGGTATCTGCGTTGGCGTGTTCTTTTTTGTTTTGCTGACATGGGATATAGAAAAAATCGTCATCACCGGGGATTCGGAGTGGAGGCTTTCCTCTAAATTGGAGAAAGAATGATGGATCGGAAAGAAAGAGTTTTACGTGAGGCACGTAAGTTGGGCATTGTCGACGCGGATCCATGCAGTCTTGAAAGCCTGGAGTTGGCTGTTCGGTTGGTGAAAAAGTGTGCGCCGGTTGCTGCTAAGCGGTTCAAAGAGCGTCTAAAACAGCAGAAAAAGAGGTAGTTATGTTGTTAGCGCAGTTGCACGCGAAGTTATTAGACTCTTTAAGGGCGGGTGCCCCGTTGGTAATCGAGCTGCACGATATGGTGGAACTCTGGAACGATATAAAAGAAACACTTAGCGAGAATGACGCTATTTCGCTGTTGTTGGAGTTGGAGGGCGGGCCGTAATGAAGTTGTACGGTATCGATATTGAGACATATGATCCTCATTTAACGGCTAAAGGCACATCTTGGGTTTACGGCGAGGGCGCTGTAATTGTCACTGGGTTGTATAACGCCCAAACCGGCGCAAAGAAAACTTTTGACGGCTGTGGGGGCAAAATGGTAAGGAATTTACTAGTTGACCCGCAGGTCACGCTGGTCGGCACTAACACTGTTTATGATCTCGGCTGGCTATGCTATGAACATAAGCTTCCGGCTAAAGAGGTCAAATGTGCCGTTATCGATATAGCAATCGCGGAAGCGTCTATTGACGAGTATCAGAAATACAGTCTTGACGCGCTTGCGTGGAAGTATCTAGGAGAGCGCAAAGGCTCTGAGAGGCTTGCGGCGATAGCCGCGGGGCGGGGATTGCGCGGCGATTTCCGTAAGCATCTGAAGGAACTGTGGGAGCTGGGCTTCAAAGACGAGATACGCGCGTATGTCATATCTGACGCGGATCAGCCAGTGCGGATATGGGAAAAACAGAAAGCGCGCCTCCACGGTATTGCGCTAGCCGAGCGTGAACGGCTTATGAACAGCCTCGCTAAAAAACGCGCGAAAGGAGCCATTACCGCGGATCAGGCGTCGGAGGCGGCTGCCCGCTTCGACGAGTACAATATTGAGACCGCGTTAGACACTAACTTTAAGCTTATTAAAATTACCCTCGGCATGAAGCAGCGCGGCGTCCGCGTTGATATGGCGAAACGGAAAAAGAATTATAAGCTCCTGAAAGGTATACAGGACAGGCTGCAAAGCGACTTTGCGGCTAAATATGGCAAAGTCAACGTTAACTCGCCGAGGCAGCTTGCGGCATTGTTTGACCGCCAGCGCGTGCCGTACTGCCACAAGATACACATAAAAGGCTGGGCGGTAAAAAACAGAAAGTTCGCGGCGAATGACTGTTTTGTCGGTTCGGAGTTGTGGGAGCAGCGGAAAATTCTTAAAGCCACGTTTAACGGTATGCGTGTACAGAAAGGCCAGCTTGTGTTGTCCGTGCCGAAACAGTATGCCGGGCGGGCCAACGATGATCTTACCCGTATGGGTTATGTTACGACTAATAATCCTAATATTGACAAGAAAGCGTTGGACTTGCTGAAAAAAGGACATCCGGTAGCGAAAGACACATCGTGTCTTAAACAAGTCATATCGATCAATGATAAATTTATGGGGCCGAGATTTGATCGCTTCATCGTCAAGCACGGTGAAAATGACTATCGTATCCACGCGGATTTTAACATTGTCGGCGCGCGGCAGACTGGGCGGTTCTCTTCTGCTAATCCGAACTTGCAGCAGGTTCCGTCTAAGATGGTATTGTTCGCTAAAACGCCTGCCGAGGTAAAATTGTATGCGCTGTGTCGTGAGACGATTATTCCTGACGAAAGTATGTTACTCGGCAAGTGCGATTATTCTGGGCAGGAGAATCGACTTATGGCGCATTTTGCGGTCGGCAGCGGTGCGGAAGAAATTAGGCAAAAGTACAATGAAAATCCTGACCTTGATTTTCATGATTATGTAGGTGACATATCAGGGCTTTATGCGGAGTACGGATACGAAGTCGGGCGTAAGCACACTAAAAACTGCGGGTTTGGCCTTGGCTATGGAATGATGATACAGACGATGATGGAGACTTTTGGTTGGTCAAGAGAGGAGTGTGAACGTATAACAGCACAGTACCACGAGGGCGCGCCGTTTGTGAAAGCGACGATGGATAGGGCTTCCGAGATTATAATTGAGCGCGGCTACATTAGGACGCTTGCCGGGCGGTACTGTCATTTGAAATCGTACAACGGCAAACCGGATAAGCGCAGTGCGTATAAAGGCTTTAATAAGCTTATACAAGGTTCTGCTGCTGATATGACGAAGCGTGCGGTGGTGATACTTGACGAAAGGGGGCTGCTCGATGTGTTTCCACTGTATTTGCAGGTACATGACGAGATTGACTTCGGTATCCCTAAAACAGCGGAAGCGGTAAAGCGGTTTCCTGAGATACAGGAAGTTATGGAGCATACGTTCCCCTTGACAGTGCCTATCAGGGTTGACCCGGAAGTCGGTTCTGATTGGGGCCATGTAAAGGGGCGCACGGTGAAGCGAAAGAAAATGGTAGACGGTAAAGAAATCGTTGTAAAGGAGGTCTTAAGTATGCATCAGTTTATAACAAGAACGATAAAGGAGGCGAAGGCGGTATGAGTATAGACATAGCCATAGGCTGCGTTTGGTTCGCCGCGTTCTTTTTTCTTTTGGGCTTTGGCGCGGGGAAAAAAGGCTGAGGGGTATGACATGAATGTTATAGCTGGCTTGGTAGAAGGCCCGTTCACAGATGAGGCTGCTTTCAAAGCTGCCGTGTTAAAAGTATGGGACAAGCGGTCATCTGATTATACGCGGTTCCAGATTGAGAACGAGGAAAAAGAACCCGGTATGCCTGATGTGCTTTCGATCTCAGGTCTTCCATATTGTCCGGCGCATTTTACCGAGTTTAAGATAACCGACGCTGAAGGCGCGGTTACGTTCCGAAAAACGCAGCCGTTGTTTTATAAGCGGCATAGCGATTTGCGTATTGAAGTGCTTGTTTGGGACGTGCCGCGCGGTCGGGTTGTGCGCATCATGCCACAGGAAGTCGTAGCGGCTAAAACGCTTAGGATCACTATACCGGAGGAGGTTATTTGATGTTAGTAAAACAGTTGGCCGAGCGGCTGGGTGTGTCTGTGATGAGCATCGACATTGATGTTAGGGCTATGTGTAAAGCCTGCAAGAAATTGGGCGGCAGCAATGAACCAGAGTGCGAACATTGGCACTGCCTGATTCCGGCAATCATTAGCGTAGCGGCTAAATAAGCGGTGTACTGGGAGGGGAATGGCAGTGAAACCGGAGCGGTATGAGCAGGTGTTGTCCGCAGGCTTTAACTCTGCGCGCGAGCAGATGGAGATTAATCCGAGCAGACCGGAATACCCGCACAGCTACAGCCGTTTATATGCCTGGCTTGAAGAGAAGCTGTTTAACCTCTACGAGGCTATGAGGCTGAGAAAGCATCAACATGTCCGCACGATGTCCGGTGAGATTATCGTTACCGCTAGTGAAGTGGCGGAATACGCTGATCATATTCTGAACAATATTGAGCTGCAGAAAGAGGAGGACGGCGTATGAAGTGGCTGATTATCAACACCGAGAGCTTTTCGCCGGAAGGCTTAAAGCAGAAAAAAGTTCTCAGTTTTAACGATCTCCCGTGGGTCGTGCGGAAGTTTCTTTCTGTTTTCTCCTCGCCGTTTATCGTTCTTGATGAGGCTTCAAAAATTAAGACAAACCAGCCGATGAGGGAGGAAAAGAAATCTTCTCGCACCCGGTTGGTCAAGCAGCTTAATAAATTCGGCGACCGTATGATTATGACCGGCACGCTTAAATCCAAATCGCCGTTGAATGTCATAGACCCTTATGATTTTTTGCGGGAGGGCTATATCCCGGAGAACATGTGGGAATTTGCTGAAAGATACTGCGTTATGGAAACCATCCGTGTCGGGCGTGGCAGGCGTGTTATTATCGGGCAGAAAGACTATAAAGATATACGGAATAGGCTGCGGAGGGCTTACTCGCGCGGCGGTGAATTGCAGCTTGATGAAGCAAAATCGCAGGTGTACCGGCAGTACGGTATCAGCCATGAAAAACAGGAGCATATTATTAAGCACCGCAAGTATGCGCCGTTTCTTAATCAGGCGCAGCTTATGCGCCGTATTGCCCCGGATACTATTTTTGTAGAACGTGAGGATTTATTTGATGTGCGTTTTGAAAGATTCGTTAGAGAACCTATCAAGCGTCCGGTGGAGTTGTCCGTAGAGGCGAAGCACATTGGCAATGAGCTGGTCAAACTAGGCTTTACTGATAAGCTTACGCTCGGTAAAGCGGCGGCGCTTGAACTGCAGATAAGGCTTCAGGACATTTGTAACGGTTTTGAGCCTATGGACGCGGATCCGTTTTACGACAGTAGAGATCTGTTTGATAAAAAAGACAGGCCGAAACGTGAGATCATGTACCGTCCGTTTAAGGAAAACCCGAAGATAGATGAACTTATGGAGTTATTGGAGGAGATAAATGTCGAACATAATCAAGTTGTTGTTTGGGGTTCGCGAAAATTACTTATTCGAGCCTGTGCCGATGCCTTTGCCGCCGCCGGGGTCTCCTACGTGGTCTACGATGGTAGTGCGAAAGACAGTGAGAAAGCGGAAGCGGCAGAGAAGTTTACGAACCGCGAGGTACAGGTCTTTCTTGGAAACCAAGCGTCAGGGGCGTATGGCCTTAACTGCCTGGCTGACTGCTCGTATGTCGTCTGGATGTGCGTCGACGGCTCCGTTGAAAGGTATCATCAGGCTATGTCTCGCGTTCTTCGGGGGCAGCTTACCGCTCCGAAGTTCGCATATACGATTTATGGAAAAGGGTCGATAGAGGAGCGTCAGTGGGAAGCCCTGCGCGTCGGGCAGGAGCTTTTAGGCGCTGAGAACAGAAGGGATACGTTTAAGTTTGTGTAGGAGGAAAGCGTATGCTACTAAAGTGTAAAAAGAAGCCGGTAATCGTTGAGGCAATGGAAATCACAAAAGAAAGCGAGTTGGAAGTTATCCGATGGGCTGGTAAGGATATAGTTGTTCCGTCTCCGGTGCTTGAGCCGACGGAGGATAATCCTTCTGGTAGTTTTTACCAAATAAGAACGCTTGAGGGGATTATGACCTGTGTGCCGGGCGATTTTATATTAAGGGGCGTTAAGGGTGAATTTTATCCGTGCTGCCGCAGCATATTTTTGGAGATGTATGACATCGTGGAAAGCATAATTAATTGGAGTGGCGGGATGTCTTTTGGAGAAGCGCTTAAAGCGGCAAAAGAAGGAAAACGGGTTGCCCGCGATGGCTGGAGTGATTCTGGTGCGTTTGTTTTTTATTTGCCTGAAGAAACAATATCTGAACTGACAAGTATACCGGTGCTGGCGGGGATCATGTGCCCGATTAGAGTTAAATCGCACTATGATTTCTTTTCCCCTTCAGGCGGTATTTTACCGGGTTGGGTGGCGACAAGCGACGATCTGCGCGCAGAGGACTGGAGGGTAGTCGAATGATCGATGGTGATGATGACAATGGCTATGCGCTAGTTTGTGATAATTGCGGCGATGATTGCGGTGAGTCTTTTGTTACGTTTTTTGACGCAGTTGAATACAAGAGGGATAGAGACAACGGGTGGCGGAGCGTTAAAGACAAAAACGATGCATGGTTTGAATTATGCCCGTCATGCAACCAGCCGGGCATTATAGCTGACTTCAAAGGCACTAAGGAGCGCGAGGAGCCGCAGATGCCGAAGCGATCAGGTGATGAATTGGCACGGCTGGCCGGTATGGACACATCGGAATTTGAAGGATTCTAAGGAGGCATTATGTACTTGAATGAACTTCGGGATAAAGCATCGGCGTATGCTGAAAAGCAGGGCTTTCATGAAAACTACAATTTTGCGGAAAGACTCATGTTGGTTGTCGCCGAGTTGTCAGAGGCATTAGAGGCGCATAGGAAGACTGATCGGACGGGATGGGCAGGGAATCCTATGATCGGAAGTTTTAATTTGCTCGATGGTTCACCTGAATCTCTTCAGGCGTTTGAATATGAGCATTATGTGCGCGGAACCGTTGAAGAAGAACTTGCCGATGCGGTTATCCGTATTTGTGATTTGGCGGGCATTGAAGGAATTGACCTTGAGTGGCACGTAAGGGCAAAGATGAGCTACAACGAAACGAGGCCGTTTAAGCATGGAAAGCGTTATTAAGCGGAGAGGCATGGTGGGTAGGTTGCCGTGGAGCCCGGAGCATCTCAGGGGGAAGGCATGGGGCACAGACAAGCTGCCGCAGCATTGTGGCGGGAGAGCGTGCCTTATGTATATGTTGTGTCTTTTTGGGCACAGGGAAATGGGCATAGCGTGCCCTAATGAGCTGTGGATGCGGAATATACCTCGCCGGCTGCTAAAGAGTAGATATTAAGGAGGCTAAAATGCAAGTTAGTGAACACACAGCCGTTAGGGCGCTTGGGTTGTTGGATTCCGGCTACACTAAACAGGAAGTTTGGCGCAGAGTGGATGTAAAGCGCCTGTTTAACAGTGCAGATCAGTTTATTAATGCTTGCGCCTACCAAAAATATAAGGCAGAGAAAGTGTGCGGATTTGTAAAATCGTGTGTACGCGGCAGGTTCTCTAGAGAAGATTACCTCTCTATGAAAAAATACATTGAAGAAGACGGCGGGTCATGGGAAGCCCTGGCGAAAGAAAAAGGCTATAAGACTGTGCCCCAGTTTAAGTATGTTACGATTAAAAACGCTAAAAAGCATGGTATTGACTTCAAGCCGGGGAGGATTACGCGCAGCAAAACATGGACTAAAGATGCTTTAATTCAACTGCTTGAAATGCGCAAAACCCACACGTGGGCGGAAGTCTACGCAATCTATAAGCAGCGAGGTGTTACAAGTTATGCTTGTCTGCGGAGTTTTTGCACATCGGTTTATTATGCTATCAAGGCAGCCGGTTTGTCTCTCAGAGTTGGCGGACGCAGGCAGGCGCGGCGTTCAAAATTCAGCGAGGAACAAGTTGCGTGGGTTAAGGAAAATTGGGAACTGTCTAACACACGTAAAAGAACGAGTCTAGCTAATGCGTACCTTAATAAATTCGGGGAAAAACACAAGGCAAAGAGCCTATATGCTATAGTGTACGCGATTGATCATAATTTTAAGCATATTATCTCACGTGAAGGAGGACACAATGATCTCAAAAGCGCCCCTGTCATGGCAAGTGGCCGGACTTAAAACCGGTAAAACGCCGTGGGCGTGGCAGCTGCAGGCAGCCGCGTGGGCGGCGCGCAATATTATTTCGCTGGTTGTCGCTTGTGGCGGCGGCAAAACGCTGGCGGCTATAGTTATTGCGTTGATAAAAAACAAGCCGGTTATCATTATTGCGCCGACGCATCACTTATGCGCGCAATGGAAAAACGATATTGAGGAATCAGTCGAAGGCGCGGACGTATGGCTGTACTCAAAACCGGAAGAGACGAAACAAGGGGCGAAGTACCGGGAGAGGTTTGAAACATGGCTGGCAACGTAGACAAAAAACCGACAATTTACACGCATGAGGACAGCCGGCTGCGCTATCTGCTCGGGGCAAAACAGGTGTTGTTTGAGAACGGTGTGGCGATAGAGCGTGTAAAGTTCGATCAGCTAAAAGGTATCCCCGGATCCGTCCTTGACTGGCTTGCCGTGACGCAAAACCTGCACCCCGAGGCGTGCGGATATGACTGGCCGTTTGCCTGCACTACCGGCCATCTGCGCCGTAAAAAAGCCGGCAATCTCATTGCCAGCCCTAAAACGGAGCGCAGGCGCAAGAAACAGGCCGCCGCGATACAAGAGGAGCAGAAAAAAGAAACCGCGCGCAGGTATATTTTTTCTTCTGCCTTCCTCGTTCTTGTGGTCATGGCGGTGGTAGGCGTCGGCAGCGCGGTTATGTCCGCATATCACACTACAGCATTTCTGATACAAGGGGGTAAACCCGCGTGGACGGCGGTTATAACCGGGGTTATGCTGATTTTCTTCTCCGGCACGGCGTTTACCGCGGCGCGGTATTTCCTTCAGGAGAAAGGTTTGCAGCGCGGTTTTGGTTTCTTGTTTCTTATCGCTGGGTTTACGGTTATCGCATACTCGGTGTTCTCTACCGTTACTGTCAATTTTAACCAGTTTAAGTGGGTCGACGACACAAAGGCGTCTGTGGTAGTGGGAGACAGCGAATTGTTGGCGGCGCATGAAAAATTGCTTAATGCAAATCAGGAGGCATTGGATGATACGGGAAAAGAGTTGGAGCGGCTTGAAAGTGAATCTGGGTATTGGAGAAATCAGTCGTGGAGGCGGTATGATGAAATACAGGCGCGTATTGACGTGCTACAAGAGGCGCGTAGGGAATTACGAGGTCACAGGATTTATCTTGAAGCCTCGCGACCGGAGCTTGTCACACAGGCGGCTCAGTCGCGGGAAACGGTCTATTCGTTTTTGGCTCGATTATTGGGGTTGCCGGAAGATACGGCGCGGTTCTTTGTGTACGTAATACCGGCATGCTTATATGACATACTAGCTCCATTTGCGTTGTCTGTTGTACTGCTGCTGGTAGACAGGAGAAGAAAGGAGGCTGAGATATGAGATACTACGAGCCAGAACCGCTTGCGCGTGCGCTACACTTTGTTTGGGCAACGCTGAACGGCTGTGACGGCATTATGGATACACGTCATCAATTCTGCCCGCTAGCGTTTTACTCCCTTACTTTCATAGTTTCGCCACTGCCAGCATTGTCCCCACGGTAATCAGCAAGCTCACGCTGCATACTATTGAGGTAGTCCTCCAAAATATCAACTTCTTGTTCAAGGAGCGATAATAGGCTGCCTGATCGTCGATTAGATTCCCGTAATTCTCGAGCATCTCTGCTTGCCTTCTCTGTGAAGCCAACGATTCGTTCAAGTCGTTCAGTATTTGTTCGCTGTTCGCTTCCAAGTTCTGTATGAGCTCTGCTGATTTCCGCTGCTCTTCCTTCAGCTCTGAGACTATTTCTCGTATTGGCTGCACCGCACTGGTAGGCTCCAAAGCAAACACCGAGGATGAGAAGCACAATAATACCGATAACGATAAAAATCTTCTTAACACCCACTTTCCCTCCTATTTTTTAGCAACGGCGGCTGCCAGCGACTTAATATCTTCCCATGTGGTAAAAAACAAAAAGAGAACGGTTCCGGCGAGGAATGCCCCGCAGGGGATGAACAGTGGAAGAAACACCTTCCAGCCAACCGTGGCGTTGGGATTGCCGGAGATGAACCTGAATATAATAACCAGCGCGAAGACAGCCGTCCCAATAGACGTAAGCAGCGCCGCAGCCGCGGCGAGCCTGCGCATCGACAAGGGGCCGGGGCTGCCGTCCTCTTTTTCTGTTTCCCGTAAAAAACTCCACATAAAAGCCTCCTATTGCAATAATTCAAAATGCGGGTTGTCCCAGCCTTTCCCCCATGTTTGCCCGTAGCCGCCTGCGCACCAGTCGAGACCGCACGTTTCGGCTACCGCGCCTATGCGCTCCCATGTCCACATCGGGGCATTCCACCACGGCTGTCCCGGTTTTCCAGGCACTTCCGGCGCAATGTCCACAGCATTCCCGCCGGTATGCCTTGACACCTTGGCATTTGTTACTATTTTATTTTCAAACTCACCAAGCAAGTGCAGCCCTATGGCTTCGCGCAGCCGGTTTACCGCATCGAGGTCTTGTCTGCCCTGCGCGTAATAAGCGTCCTGAACCGCTTGTTCTCTTTCTGTCTCGATAATCAGGACAGGAATTTTTTCCTCGGCGCAGCGGTTCAAAAATCTTCTA
>JGI24698J34947_10000559_pt1 | contig 17667 bp, 16 predicted proteins | sample TergutMp193P3_FD_34947 | JGI IMG/M metagenome (IMG submission 34947) | reverse complement strand
AAAAACTCAATCCCGTTCATTTCAGGCATTTCAAGGTCTAAAACGATAATGTCAGCTTCGATACGGGCAAGCTTCTGCAAAGCGAAATTGCCGTTCATTGCCTTTTCGGCAACAACCAGTCCCGGCGTATCTTCGACCATGTGGCCGATAAGGTTACGCATTAACGCCGAGTCATCTACAATTAATACTGATACTTCATCTGCCACAATGATCTCCTATGTTTTTTTACAATACAAAGTTGCCCATTCAGTTTTTAAGAATTCAAATTTTGTCTGCATTCCGAACAATGATTCGGAGTGACCAATGAACAAAAACGAATTGGGAGCCATAGCGTCCCAAAAACGTCCCATAACCGCAGTCTGGGCGGCCTCATCAAAGTATATGATAACATTTCTGCAAAAAACAACGTCAAAGTTTCTTTGGCCTGAATCGTTTTTTAAATTGTGATAGTCAAACTTGATTTTTGAATGAACGTCTTGGTGAATTTTATACCCGCCGTCTACTTTGTCGAAGTACTTTGCCAGATAGTTGTCGGGAATTCCGACGATTCGGCTGTCGGCGTAAAAACCTTCCTTTGCGGTCATCAAACATTTAAGGGAAATATCGCTGGCAAGGATGTCAAAATTCCAGGCTTTGGGAAGAACTTCACTTAGCAGCATGGCGATAGTGTAGGGTTCTTCCCCTGTGGAACACCCGGCGCTCCATATTCTGATAGTGCCCGGATTTTTTTTGATTTTCATCACCTCAGGGATAACGTATTTTTCAAGCGCGTCAAAGTGCGCCTGATTCCTGAAAAACCGAGTCAGGTTGGTTGTGATTGAGTCGAGAAACCCTTTAAGCTCCTCTTTGTCGGTTTTGATTGTGTCCAGATACGTGGATACAGAGGCAACCCCTTTTTCGCGGAGTCGCTCCTTCAACCGGCTTTCCAGAATCGACCGGTTCGTGGGCGTGAATGTTATACCGCTTTCCGCATAGATAAGAGAGCGATAAAGTTCAAAATTGGCGTCGTTCAAGAAATCGCTTTCAGCCATAATATTTAATATTATTTGACTATTTAAAATGTGTCAATTGGTATTTTATTAAAAAAGTAATAAAATTATTTTATGAAACTGAAGCTTTGTGCCCCGCTTTTTTATGAAAGTACCGGAAATTTGCCATGCGAATTCCCCGAAAATGCTGAATTTTTGTTTTGTTATGGGCTGAATTCCGCCCAAAGCCGCAGTATTGAGCCTGAACGGGGACTGTTCCTTGACAACCTCCTCTTTTCGGCCCGCAAAACAGCCGATTCCGGCGTTAATCCGGCTGGAACCGTGCAGCTTCCGGCTGGAAATTACCTGTTTGCGCAGTACCGCCGTTCCGGCCCTCCGGCGTTTAACAGCGAAGAATGGCTCGATCTGGCAATTGAACAGCAAAAAGACGGCCTTTGGGAGCGGCACAAGCTGGAAAGCATGGTTTATATTCGTTATTTATACGAAGACGGCGGATTTGCCACCCAGCTTTTCAGGCCGGTAGAATCCTAAATTCCTATTTTTCTATTTGCGTTTTAGCGCGGGGTCTTCCCGGTTAAAGCCGAAGCGCTTCAACCATGTAGCGGATATCGTAGCCGTTTTCGGCGGCGCGCCTCATTTCAATGACAAAAATGATAGAACCGCCGTCAGAGTCGATAAGCACTTTTTTTATATTGTAGGAAGCTATTTGCTGGCGGACAAAGCCAGGGTTTCCAATAGTGTAATTTCTCAACAGTTGCCCGTTTCGGGAGACTTCCAGGCTGATATAAAACGATGATCTTACACCCTGCCCGCTTCCGTTTATCGAGGGGATCAGTTCCGCCTTGTATATTTTCCCTGAGATAAAATCGCGGAAATCGATTCTTTCCCCGCGGTAAGATGGGTTTTCATCTCTGGAAATATAAAGCGGCAGTCCCTGATTCTGGAAATTTAAACCATAGCGGCCAGTAAGGCTTGAATTGTTGGCGAGCAGGCGGTAGAAAACGCCGGAACCGTCCTGTCCCGCTCTTATCGGAGTGTTCTGAGTGTAGGTAACCCTGCCGTTTTGGACAAAATTGTTACTGCCCACATCAACGATAAACAGCTCCGCCCAGGGACGCAGAGCCGGCGATGATACCCCGTATTGGCCGAACATATATGTTCTGCCATCCGGCGAGAAACCCAAATCAACAAAAACGGCGGCATCTCCCGCCCACAAAGCGGAAACGTATGTTAAGAGAATTATTGAGATTATGAAAACTATTTTTTTCAATAACATAGAGTTCCCCTTAATTTCCATTATCGGTATTAGATTTTATGTCTTGAGTTAAATTGTCTTTTGGGGTAAGCTGACACTATGACGCTTTCTGCGAGGAATGCCTTTTTTAAAATTGGGATTTGGTTTTGCGCGGTCTGTACTTTTCTTACGATAGCAGTTTCTTCCATGACAGTGCATATTTATCCCGAAATGGAAGGAAGTACTCCCAGGCCGGCGTACATTTTCCAGTTTTTATCAGGGCAGCTTTTGGGGAGCAATAATTATGCCGTTCACGCATCTATTGCGGCTTCAGTCCTGTTTTCTCTTATCGCAATAATTCTGATTCATTTTTTCTTTGAAAGAACATCGGCCCCGGAAATCCTGTATATTTCATTTTTTACTATTTCTTTCGCTTTTGAGGCAATACGGCTTATCCTGCCTCTGCATTTTATTTATAATTTCCCTCCTGCCTATCTGCTTTTTGCGGCACGGCTGCTGCTTTTTGCCAGATTTTTCGGCGTTTTTTCCCTGTTTACCGCCAGTGTTTGCGCCTCAGGGCTGGATGTGCAAAAGACCAGGGATGTTGTCTTTTCAATCATTATCGCGGCTATGATCATTACAGTAGGCATCCCTATTGATGTTCAAACATGGGATACAAGTTTAAATATGGTCGTCGGCTATGATGCCAGGTTCAGAGTAATTGAAGCGTTTGTCTTTATTACTACAATGGCAAGCTTTTTTATCGCGTCAAATGTCCGGGACTCAAGGGAATACAACTTTGTCGCTGTTGGGGTAATGGTTGCCATGATTGGCAGAAATATACTTCTTGGCGCTGATAATTGGGCAGGTCCAGTGCCGGGCATTATGCTGTTGTCGTTCGGGACATGGCTGCTCTGCGCGAAATTGCACAGGATACATCTGTGGCTTTAGATTTTCGCCTTTTCTGCCGAAACTAAATAACAATGTCTTCAATAAAAAACCGTTTTTGTTACGCAATAATACTCGCGCTGGTTTTTTATTCAGGTACGCATATATACGCTTCTTCAACGCCGGATACTGAAATAGTCTCCAAAAACGCCCCGATCTTCCCGCATATGCTTTTTACTGAAACTGTCAATAACTGGCGGAGAGCCGAAACCTCGCGCCCCTATTGGGCCAATAGCAGGGACGAGGCTGAAAATATCAGCCGGATGGCGGCCAACCAGGTTTCTTTGCTTTTGAATAACGATATTCTGGCTTATTACGGACATCCCGGTTCGCGCAATATGGGAATTTTAGGCCGCCATTCAATTGAGGAGTTGGACCGGATGCTTACTGCTCTGGCCGTTGAATACGAAGCGGCAAGCGGAGGGCGGAGAGTACGCAAGGCGTTTTACCTTATTTACGGAACGGTCTGGCCGAGAGGCGAAATCGGGATAATGGGGGATGAAATCCTCATGCGCTACATCGAATACGGTATGCGGAATGACATTTTAGTTTTTATCGATCACCAAATTGGCCGCTATGATCCAATAGACTCTTTAAGAAGAATACTGCCCTATCTGCGCTACCCGAATGTGCATCTTGCCCTCGATCCCGAATGGCGCACCTCAAGGCCTATGGAAGAAATCGGCAGCGTTACGGCGGAAGAGCTCAACCGCGCACAGCAGGTAATGGAAGATTACATTATAGAGAACAATATCCCCGGCGAGCGTATGCTGGTAATTCACCAATTCAATTATACGATGATTAGAAACCGGATGGAAGTAAGGACGGATTTTAACAGGGTAAGGTTGATCCACTGCGCTGACGGTTTTGGCTCTCCAGGCGTGAAACGCGATACCTATGCCTTCAACGCCCAAGCTTCAAATATGCCGATTAAAGCTTTCAAGCTGTTTTACAATTTTGGGATACCCGGTGCGGGTTACGATGACCCGTTGATGACGCCCAGAGAAGTGTACGCGCTAAATCCCCGGCCCTTTATAATCATGTACCAATAACGGCTCGTTTTTATTCTTTAACAAAAAGCTTGCAAAACAATAAAGTGAACTTGTAGTTAATGTATGGGAAAATCCTGAAAAATTTTAACGGGTTCTGGAAACAGTAACCTATCCATTCAAGCCCGCTGTTAAAAGCGGCCCGCGACGGGTGTTTTTTCCTTTCCGCAAAAACTTCGAATATATCACTGCACCACAGTCTCATGCCGTTTCCCAAAACGGCGTTGTTTTTTGCAATCCAGCGTTCCTTGCCCCTTATGCCCCTGCCTGCCAGCAGAAGGGAGGGCGACGATTTTTTAATTGCCTCGATGATGATCGCTTCCTCATGCCGTTTGAAATAGCCGGGGAAACGCCCGACAATGCGCAGTCTTGGGAAAGTCTGCCTGATGTTTTTCTCGGTCTTTAAAAGAACCTTTGTCCTGCCGCCCAGCAGGTAGCATGAAAATTCCCTGTTTTCCAGAATGGTGAGCATACTTACGATAAAATCGAAGGGCATATAACGATACGCCTTTTTCCCTGTAAGGAATTTTATACCGCTGATCATGCTTTTTGAGATGGGAATGACAAGGGAAGCCCTCGTCACATAGTTGCGGTATTCGCCGGCCCTTCTTGCCCGTAAAAGGTCCCAAAGTGAAAGAAGAACAATATTATGCTCTTTTTCTTCCTTTAATATGTCGTACACTACATATGCAAGTTCTTCGGGCGAGACAATATCAATAGGGACATTAAGCAGATTTACGCGCTGTCTGGTTCTGGTTTCGCTTTTTTCAGTTCCCACGAATCTCTCTCCAGTAAAATTATCTTTATTGCCGCCGCGCAATAAAGGGCGGCTGTTTCCGTCCGTAAAACGGTATCCCCAATGGTCAAGGGCCTAAAACTGTTTTCCAGAAAGAGGGAAACCTCCATCCCTGAAAACCCCCCTTCAGGCCCAATAGCCAATGCCACAATATGCGGAACACTATTAAGATAACCGTGAAGGCTTTTCTGTTCAAGTCCCCTTTGGTGATGAAATAAAAGGCCTAGCGCCCCGTCTTTTTGCAGCCGTCCCCAGTATTCAAAAAGCCCGTCCATTGTCAAGCATGGCCGATGAACAGCGGTCGCCGTTTTAGAGCCGCTTTGCTGTCTCGCTTCCCGGACAATTCGCTCCCAGCGGGAGAATTTTTGTCCGTCTGCACCGGCCTTCGCGATTGAAAATTCGGATGTAAATGGGACAATTTCCGCAATCCCGCCCTCAGATGCCTGGCGGACAATCAAATCCATTTTGCCGCCTTTTGGCAGGGCCTGAAATAAGATTATCTTCGGCAGGTCCGCGCATTGCCCGTCATCCGGCGGATCGGAGCATTTTCCGGTCAGCACTCCTCGGTCAATCGAAAGTATTTGAACAAGGGTTTGTCCGCCCCCGGGGAGGACTGCTGGAAAAAATTCGCCAACGGCAAGGCGGCGTACGCGTACAAGGTAGTGGTAATCATTGCCTTCCAGCCGGACAGTGTTGTCTCTGTCCGGTTCTCCGGCAAGGATAAATTGTTTCACGAAGCCAATGCCATATCGTTTTCAGATTCTTCCTGCATTACTCTGAGCGTTCTTGTGTTCCGCATCAGGTTTTGATAATTGCCGCCGCGCAAAATGTTTATCGCTTCCTGTAGTTGAACGTCGTATTCCAAATCGTAAACGGGAGCGATGACAGTTCTGTTCAGTTCATTTCTGATCAGCCTTCTTAGCAGAGGCAGATTGAGGCCGTATTCCCGCGCGAGGCTCTGCGCGAAAGCGTCAATTTGAGCCGCGCCGGCCTGCGGGTTTTGCGAGGCAAATTCAGGAATCCTGTTCGCGTTAATAAGGGTGTTCAGTTTTTCCGCGTCTTCTTCCGTGTATTCGGGGAATAACACTTCACGATCCGGCGGAATACCGACTTTGTCTATATTCGCATCGCTCGGCGTATAGTAGCGTGCGGTGGTTATTTTGAAACCGGCGTTTTCCAGCCGGTGTACCTGCTGCACCGAACCTTTGCCGAAAGTTTTTTCTCCAACAAGGTACGCCCTGCCGCGATCTTTAAGAGCGCCGGCGACAATTTCTGAAGCCGAAGCGGAACCCCTGTTAATCAGCACAATGACGGGAATATTGGCAGGAACGAGCGTTGAGCGGTTCGCGTTGAAATCGCGGTTTTCCAGGCGGATTCTTGATCTGGTGCGCACAACAACCCCGCCGTCAAGAAATAGATTGGCGACTTCAACCGCCGAGTTCAATAACCCGCCGTAGTTGTTCCGTAAATCCAAAATCAGGCTTTTGTAGTTATTTGCCCGAAATTCGTTAATCGCTTCCCTTGCCCTTTCCGCTGTCATAAAGGTAAAGGTAAGCAGTTTTAAGTATCCTGTATCGCCAATCATCGCGTGTTTGACGGTGGGTACTTCGATTACCTCCCTCGTTAATGTAACGGGAAACTCCATTTGCTCTCCGCGCTTTATAACCAGCCTTACGGTCTCTCCCGGCGCACCTCTTAACATTCCAAGCACTTCGTCCATTGTAATGGTGTCCGTTGCTATGCCGTTGATTTCTATAATAAAATCGCCGGGGTTTATCCCCGCGCGCCAGCCAGGCGTGTCTTCAATGGGGGACACAACTTCGACATACCGCGGTTTTCCATCCGGCCTTGCGCCGACAGGCTGGGTGATATTAAGCCCCACTCCGCCAAAACTTCCCTGCGTTGTGTCGTTCATATCCCTCATGTCCCTTTCCGTTAAAAATGTAGAATACGGGTCTTCCAGAGCGCCGAACATTCCGTTCATTGCGCCTTCAAAAATCACCGCCGGATCGACTTCTTCCACATAGTTGCGAATGATAAAGTCAAACACACTCTGCATCATATTGGAATAGTTTCGTATCTGAGACTGAGAATTTACTGTTCCCGAAGTCGAAGGGATGCTTCCTTGCGCCGCCGCCCCCGGAATTAGTGCAAAAGTAAACAGTGCGCAGAATATAGCTGTTGCAGCGATCCACACCCATTTAAAATATGATTTTTTTCGCTTTATATCCATGATAAACTCCTGTTATAATTATGGTATATTTTACGCAAAAAGGGTAGTAACATGGGCAAGAAGAAAAAAATCGGTAAAAAGCTTACCGCGCTTATAATTATTGGTCTGGTGTTTTTTTTGATTGCCGGATTGCATTTGCTGGGAGTTTTTCATTTCCTGGAATATAAATCCTACGATATGCGGGTCAGATTTTGGGCTGATTCCACTTACAGCCGACCCTCGGATGAAATTGTCGTAATTCTGCTGGATCAGGACAGCCTTGACTGGGCGCAGAAGGAGCGGGGCTGGGGCTGGCCCTGGCCGCGTCAGGCTTACGCCGAAATAGTCGATTACATGAATTTAAGCGGCGCGAAGTCGGTCGCTTTCGACGTTATTTTTTCAGAACCTTCAATATATAGGAACGCCAGACAGGATGAAATAATCGATAACGCGGTCAGAAGTCTGGAGGAAGCCTCGGCGGAAAATACTCAGGCGGGAAACGCTCAGGCGAATCCAGGGCGCGGCGGCGGTATGGGGCCACGGACGGCGGAAGGCGACGGACAGCAAAGGGCTTCAAGACAGGTATTCAGAACCATAATCGATGCTCTGCGCAGTTTAAGCACACGGGCGGACGACGCTTCGCTTGTTGAGGCTTCTGCGAATTACGGACGGGTGGTGCAGACGGTTGTTTTCAGCAGTCAGACGGGAAGCGCCCTTTCCTGGCCAAGTTTGGACAAGCCTCTGTTTCAGCCCGTAAATTTAGGCTCAATGCTGGAACGGTTCAGCGTCGGCCCGGATGAAAAGGGACAATTCCCAATTCAGGGAATTATGGAGTCTGCGGGGGCGCTGGGAAGCGTTACGGGCGTTTCAGATTCCGATGGAATTATCAGGCGGCTCAAGCCCTTTACCCTGTTCGGCGGCAAAGCAGTGCCTGGCCTTTCTGCCGCTTCGCTTATGGTTTCTGGAAAAGATCGTACGGTCATATATGACAAAAATTCCGGTTCTCTTGAATGGGACGGCTTTTCCATCCCTGTTAATAAAAACGGAGACGCTCTTCTTCGTTACCGTGGAGAGCTTGACAGATATATTCCGTTTAAAGCAAAAAGTATTCTGCAAAGCGCCGAAGCGTTTGTAAAAGGCGATGAAGCGTTTATGGCGTCTGATTCTTTTATTCCGCCTGAACAATTTAGTAATAATTACATTTTCTTTGGTTTTTACGCGCAGGGGCTTTTTGATATTTTCAGTACGCCGATTAATTCAGTGTATCCTGGAATGGGCTGCCACATTACAATGCTGGACAATATGCTTCAGGGGGACTTTATCCGGGAAAGCCCCGAATGGCTGAACCTTTTGATCCTTCTGGCGGTTGTGGTTTTGATAGTCTGTCTGACAATATTTTCAAACCGCATTTCTCTTTCAATCGGAGGGACGATTATTGCCGTCGCGCTAATTATCGCCGGAGCCTTCGCCTCCTACCAGTTTGGCGGTCTTTGGGTTCCGATGGTAACTTATCTGGCGGGAACGCTTGCCGCCTTTGTTACTGTGATGCTTTACAACTACGCGACGGAGGGCAAAGACAAACGCTTTATCAAGTCGGCGTTTTCCCAGTACCTGTCGCCCAAAGTTATCGAGCAGATAATTCATGATCCCTCTCAATTAAAACTTGGCGGTGAAAAAAGAGAGATGACGGCGATTTTCACGGATGTCCGCAGTTTTTCAACAATCTCGGAAGCGCTCGGCGATCCTACAAAACTTGTAGAGCTGCTCAACTTTTACCTGACCAGAATGAGCAATATAGTCCTTGATAACCAGGGGACAATCGACAAGTACGAAGGGGACGCGATCATTGCCTTTTTTGGTGCGCCGGTTCACATGGATAACCATGCTTCGCTTGCCTGCCGCTCCGCCGTGAATATGAAAAAAGCCGAAAGGGTAATAAACCGCGAGGCGCTGGAGCTGGGGCTTGTGACGGAAAGAGTGATGAAAGCTCTGGCCGCGAAAGGAATAATAGCAAGCGCCGATGACCCTTGCCCGCTTTTCACGCGGCTCGGCATTAATACAGGCGACATGGTGGTAGGCAACATGGGCACTCCCAACAAGATGGACTACACGATTATGGGAAACGCGGTTAATTTGGCGGCGCGGCTTGAGGGAGTTAATAAACAGTACGACACAGGCGGTATTCTGATAAGCGAATACACAAGGGCGCACATAGGGGATGAATTTATTTTGAGGCCTTTAAGCAGGGTTAGGGTTGTCGGTATCAACACCCCATTGCGGCTTTATGAGCTTTTGGACATCGCTTCCGAGGCCCCGCCCGGACTGCTAGAAATGGTAAAAAGCTGGGAACAGGCTTTCAATTTCTATGAAAACCGGGATTTTTCCGCCGCCATGAATATCTTTCAGACGATCTGCGGCAAAAACAGCGCGGACATGGCGGCGAAAAAATACCTTGACAGGTGCTCAAAATACCTTTCTTCGCCGCCGGAAGAAAAAGCCTGGGATAATGGAGTGGATAATCTGACGGAAAAATAATAATATACAGTAACGAGGTATTAACATGAAGAAAGTTTTTATCATTTTTTGTTTGGTTTTGTTTGTAACAGAATTTGCGTCGGCGCAGGTTTCCGCCGGAGGTACTCTGTACGTGGCGGTTAGAAACGCTGCGCTTAAATCTTCCACCGGGTTCTTCGCAAGCACAAGGGGAACTTTAAACTACGGGGATCGTGTTACGGTAGTACGGGTCAGCGGCAGATTTGTGGAAGTCCGAAGCGCCGCGAATTCATCTTTGACCGGATGGATCGCGTCAGCTAATCTTTCCGCAAGGCAGGTGGTGTCGGGAAATACAAGCACGGCATCTGCGAGAGAAGTCGCGCTGGCCGGAAAAGGTTTTAACCAGGAAGTTGAAAATTCCTACAGGTCGCAGAGAAACCTTAACTATGCGGATGTAGACAGAACCGAAACCATAACGGTCAGGGAAGCCGACCTTAGGCGTTTCCTGGAAGAAGGCCGTCTGTCGATGGGGGATAACTAATGAAAACCAAAATCAGCATATTGCTTTTAATTCTTGCCGTTTTTGTCGCTGTGGTTATGTCCTGCCAGGCTCTCATGCAAGTCGCGGATATAGGCGCTCAGATAGCCGGAGCGACCGGGGCCATTGATCAGAATACCGCCAACGCTGTCAGTATATCCGCAAGGGCCATTGGCAGTGCCGCGGAAGAAATAACCCCCGAACAGGAATACTATATCGGCAGGGCGGTCGCCGCGAATATACTTTCCTCTTACAGAATCTGGAACGGAAATGCGGCGTTGACAGCCTACCTCAACAAAATCTGCGCATCCATAACCATCAATTCGCCGCGCCCTGATGTTTACAACGGTTACCATGTCGCGATTCTGGACAACAATGAAATCAACGCTTTTGCGACTTCCGGCGGGCATATCTTTGTTACGCGCGGACTCATTAACGCCGCCAAATCCGAAGATGCCCTTGCCGGAGTAATCGCGCATGAAATCGCCCATATTCAGCTGCAGCACAGTATCAAAGCGATAAGAAACAGCCGTGCTACGCAGGCGCTTTTAATTACAGGCACGTCGGCGGCGGGAGCGTATGCCGGCATGGATGTTAATCAGCTTACCGACATTTTTAACGAAACGATTGGGGAAATAGTAACAACTCTGGTAAACAACGGTTATTCGCGCGACCAGGAATTCGAGGCCGACAATACAGCGATGAGCCTTATGGCTTCTGCGGGTTATAGCCCATCGGGACTTGTTGATATGCTGAATGAATTGAGCAGAGTTCAGACATCTTCCTCAGGCTTGGGCAGAACTCACCCGACTCCGGCACAGCGCATAACCAACGCGGGAAGATCGGTGGGGAATTACAGAGTCGCCGATACCCGTTCTCACAGGCAGGCACGGTTCACAGCCGCGACAAGGTAGTCCCCGTAAAGCCCTGCTGTATCGCGGGGCTTTATTTTTGTTGGGGGTGTTTACCATGCTCCCGCGTGCAAGCTTTAGGGCGGGGTTGTTGATTGCCCGGAAACGCGGTTCTTTTTTGTTTTAAGATAAAAAACCGTGCTGAAAAAGGCCGTTAACGGCATTGCGAATAAAATGCCAAGACTGCCCGTTAAAGCCTGTAAAATTTCTACAATAATCATTTCGCTGTTAAATAAACTTAAAAGCGAATTGCTGTACACGCTCAGAATTAAGACAACCGATAACGAACTGCCTATGTAGGCAAGTACAAGCGTGTTTGCCATTGTCCCCATAATGTCACGGCCAATGGTAATACCGGAATGAAACAGCGTTTTAAAATTTATATCCGCCGCTTTTTCCTTTATCTCCCACATTGAAGACGATATGGACATCGCCACATCCATAATAGCGCCCATCGCGCCGATGGTGATTCCGGCAAAAATTACCGCTTTCAGATCGATTTGGGTTTGTATCGGAAGGCTGGCCAAATACCGCGAATGTTCATCAATAATTCCGCTCAATGATAATATCCTGCTCATTATAACGGTGACTATTCCTGATACTACAATGCCGCTCATGCAGCCGATCATCGCGGTAAGCGCTTTTCTATTATAACCGATGACAATTAAGAGCGTCATAACTGTTGTGTAAACACAAATAAGTATCGACATAAAGTAAATATTCACTCCCGAAAGTATGGCGGGAATAAAAACGGCGAATATTGCTCCGCAGGTCAATCCGAGGGAAAGAATGGTGTTGAAGCCTTTTCTGCGTCCGAAGATTAAAACGCATAGTACAAAGAACATTCCCAGACCAAGCATTTTGTTCGATCTGAAAAATCCGTTGAAAAACCAGGCGTTATCAAAATTGATTAATAAAATCGAATCGCCCGGACCGACTTCTTTGGCGGCAATGCCGAAAAAACCGCTGACCCTTTGCGAGGCCGTGACGGATTCGCCGTCCCGTATTCCTCCTGTTATTACCGCTTCAAAAATCAGATTATCGCCCAGCTCGGGCGCTAATTCGCCAAGTTCATTGCTTGGAGGGACGCGATCCGTGATCTTTATAACTTTCGCCCGCACAGCCTCCTGAGGTTTTTCCTGAAGGACGCGCAGGTTTCCCACGGTGATATTATGCCCGATAAAAACAAGCAGTATGGAAACAAACACGGTTAAAAGGTATGACACCCTTATCGTTATGGTGTTGTTGTTCATGATTTTTTATTATCGCATCGTTTTTACGATTATGTCGAGGAGTGCCGCGAAAGTATAGGTCTTAACTGTTCCTGAGTCACTTTTTTTGGGTCGCTGATTCCAATGGGCAGTTCTCTGCCTTCTTCGGGCGGAATGTCTTCATCTTCAAATTTGCCGTCGGCATCCCACAGTTCGCTCTGCGGCGTCTCCGCCTCAGCAAGAGCCAGTTCCTCATTTTCAAGCCGGACGGCAATAAGTTTGGTTACGCCTGACTCTTCCATAGTAACGCCCAAAAGAGTCCCGGCTCCTGTAACGGTTTTCTTGTTGTGGGTGATGATAATGAACTGGCTGGTGTCGCTGAACTCGCGAAGGAGATGCACAAACCTCCCGACGTTCTGTTCGTCAAGGGCGGCGTCAATTTCGTCCAGCAGGCAGAAGGGGCTTGGCTTTACCATATATGTAGCGAACAAAAGAGCAACCGCCGTCATTGAACACTCGCCGCCTGAAAGCAGGCTCAAATGTTCCAGTTTTTTTCCAGGCGGCTGGGCTAGAATCTCAATGCCTGATTCCAGGATGTGGTTCGGGTCGGAAAGCCGAAGCTCGGCGCGTCCGCCGCCGAAAAGCCTGCGGAACATATTGTGAAAATTTTTCTTGATGCGGTTGTAGGTTTCAAGGAACAACTGCGAAGATTCCTGTCGAATTTCGGAAGTGAGGTCTTCCAGGTCTTTGCGGGCTTTTTCCAAATCCGCCATCTGACTGCTGAGAAAATCGTAGCGTTGTTTTGTTTCCGCGAATTCTTCCGGGGCCATAAGATTAACGGAGCCCAGCTCTTTCATTCGTGCGCGGGCGGACGAAAGCTTTTCGCGCAATTCAGCCGGAGCCGCCGTAATGGTAAAGATACGTTCCTCGAATTCCATTAAATCCCTTGAATGGGCTTCCCGGAAATTTTCCTGAATGTTTTTTATTTCCATTTCGGATTGAACCAGCTCCAGATGTATCTTTTCAAGGGCTTCCTGCATCTTGGAAAGTTCCGCCATCCGCTTATTGATAACTTCTTTTTTACCCGCAACATTGTCGTTCCTTTTGCGGATATCTTTTTCGAGGTTTTCCAACTCGGCGGTAAACGCGGCTGTCTTTTCCCCAATGCCGGCAATTTCTCCCTGGACTGCGGCGATCCGCCCGTCAATCTCGTCCAGTCTTTTGCGGTTAAGAGAAAGCTCGTCGCGGATATTTTTTAAAAGTTCTTCCTGACCGGACAGCTCCCGCCGGATAAGCCGCGCCTGTTCTTCCGCAGACTGAGCGCGCGCGTTCATCTGGGCGCGGTTAACTTTCATGTTCTCCAGAGTTACGCGGTACTCGTCAATTTTTGCCATCAGGTTGATGTTCTCTTCGCGCAGGGTTTTGATTTTATGCCGCCGTTCTTCAATGCCGTCTTTCGCGCTTCTGATTTGCGCGTCCAATGACCGCTTTTTTGTAATGATTCCTTCCGGGGCAAGAAATTCGTCGATGAAAGTTGCCGAATGTTCGCGGTAACTGTTGAAGAGTTCCACGGCCTTATCCGCGTCTGCGGCGGCTTCAGCAAGGCCTGCGGCCATGTTCCCGGCAATGCGTCCAAGTTCCGCCGCGTCTACACCGCCGGATTCGGCTGCGGCGGCAAGATCGCGGATTAACGCCTCCCTGCCGAAAAGGACAGTGCGCAGGCGGCCAAGCGTTTCGCGCAGGGCTTCTTCGGCGTTTTTGCGTTCAGCCGCAGAGTAGCCGGCTTTTTTTAAACCAGCGTCCAGTTCCGCAACAATGTCGTCGGTAATTTTCGCAAGGCCCTTTTCAAGTTCCGCGAGTTCTTTTTCAATATTGTGAATTTCTTCCTCGGCCCTTTGCATATCTTTTTCATTTTCGCCGATGCGGCCTGAGGCAAGCTGTATGTTTTCCTCAAAAGATCGGATATTTTCTTCTATATTTTCACACTGTTTTCGCAGATCATTTACAACCGCGTCCTGCCCTGCGGCATCATTGTTCAATTCCTCAATTTTTTGAATGGCCTGTTTTTCCCTTTCTTCGTTCTGGCCGATTTTAATTTTATTTTCGCTGCGCTGTTCGTTAAAAAGGCGTGCTTCGTTTTCCCGTGCGTTTTTTTCCAGGGCAAGGCCGTAAATGTTTTTTTGCAGTTCCACAAGACGCGCTTCCATAGAATTCACTTCGTCCATGTGCGTTTCCAGGGCTTTGTTTTCGGCTTCCATTTCCGCGCGGATTCTGTCGCGGTCGGCGGTTCTGCGCCTGAGCGTTTCGTTTCTCTCGTCCTTTTCGTACCTAAACTGTTTCAGCCGCAGAAGCTGAATATCCAGCTCATAGTTAAAAATCTCGTCGCGAAGGGTGCGGTATTTCAGGGTTTTTTCAGATTGAATTTTAAGGCTGTCGTGGGAGCGCCTCACTTCGTTGAGAATCAATTCCACCTGGCGGACATTTTCCCCGGTTTTTGCAAGGTTCCGCTCCGCTTCAACTCCCCGTTCCCTATAACGGGTGATGCCCGCCGCTTCCTCAAAAAGATAGCGCCGCTCTTCCGGTTTGGACGAAAGTATTTGATCGATTTTTCCCTGTTCCATTACCGAATAGGCGGCCTTGCCTACGCCGGTATCCCAGAAAAGCTCGCGGAGGTCTTTAAGCCGTACATGGGCCCCGTTGATAAAATACTCGCTTTCCCCGGAACGGTAGAGCCGCCGTTTGATTTCGATTTCCGGCATACCCATCGGCAGAAGACCCGATTCATTGGCAATGCTGAGGGTTACTTCCGCTACGTTCAGGGGCTTGCGGGCTTCGGTTCCGCTGAAGATAACATCTTCCATTTTTTCCGCGCGCAGAGACTTGATGGCGTGTTCCCCCAGGACCCATTTAACCGCGTCCACCACATTGGATTTTCCGCAGCCATTGGGCCCGAGAAGTGCGGTTATACCGTCGTTAAATTCTATTTCCGTACGATCAGCAAAAGATTTAAAGCCGAGAATTGTGAGGCGCTTCAGAAACATAAGTTACTAAATATACCATAAAAGCCGTACGCTGGGGAATAGCAATTTTTGCGGTTTTTTGTAAGTTTTTGCCATAGCTTAAAAGACGAGGCGGTTTTTGATTTCTATTACTTAAATTACCCTTATTAAATTTAAAAATTACAGTAACTAGGAATTTGCTTCTTGCGTTTCTTTTAGTTTGCTTTCAATGAAGTCGGACAATTCGGCAAGCAATGCAATCCGCCATTGTTTCTGTATTGGAGTTATCGAAAACAGCTCAAATGGTTCCCGCTGGAGAGCGGAAGCAATTTTTTCAAGCATTGTATCGGTAGGGAAACGTTTTCCCGCTTCAATCATGGCGATGTAGTTGGGGGCGGTATCAACTAAAGCTGCCAGTTTTAGCTGAGAAAGCCCCATTTCGCTTCTAAATGACTTTATATTTTTGGCGAGTATAGTCCTTAATCTTGTCATATCTTAACTTAACGCTCTATTTTTTTAGTTTATTAAACGAAAAGCTATTGACACAACGATTTTTACGTTATATTATTATATAAATAATAACTTTATGTTATTGTTAGTTTTTAAAATTTATGGTTTAAAAAGCATACCTGTATGAAAAACCATACATAACATCAATTGTTATATACGAATAAATAGGAGGTAAAAAACAGGGTGTAAATACACAAAACTTCCCTGTGTTGCAAAGCTGCCTTGCGGCGGCAAATTAAACGCTCTGAAATGAGGATAAACTAGAAAGAGGAGTTTTCGAATGAAAAAGTTAATTGTGATATGTACTGTGGTTTTTGTTTTACTTTGTTTAACATCCTGTGAAACGTTATCCGATGACGATTGGTTCAATTTAGGTTTTGCTGGGGGTTGGTGGTTAGGTGAAACATTCTTTCATTATGAACCTGATAATAGTGACAGGCCCCAGCCTGCTGTTATATACTCGGAAAAATTTAAGGTTTCCCGGCAATGGTAATTTTTCCCGAAAAAGGAATCGGTTATCCTTATTGGATAAAAGGACAACCGATATGAAAAGGCTTTTATTCGTTTCTATTTTTTTCTTAATTTTATGTATGTGCGGCTGTGCCGGAATACAATCCGGGGTAGGAACCACTTTTACATTTTATGATGATCAAATTTCTTTATTTGAAAGAGTGGAAGCCGGACAGGAACAATTTGCGCTTGTTAACATGGTACGCATAGAAGGCGGTACTTTTGCCATGGGCAGTCCTACGGAAGAAATACAACGCCACAAAGATGAAGTCCAGCACCAGGTAACGGTTAGTTCTTTTTACATAGGAATATATGAGTTAACGCAGGAAGAGTATGAGTCGGTAACAGGAACTAATCCCAGCGTAATTAAAGGATTTAATCTGCCTGTAACGGATGTGAACTGGTTTGATGCGGTAGAGTATTGTAACAGATTAAGCCAAAGGGAAGGATTTACGCCTGTTTATACGATAAGCGGCAGCGGAAAAAACAGGATTGTTTCGTGGAATCGCGCTGCTAATGGATACCGTCTTCCAACTGAAGCTGAGTGGGAATATGCCTGCCGTGCAGGGACTGCAACGCCATTTAGTATGGGAAACAATATTACTACCGATCAGGTTAACTATGACGGGCGTTACCCTTATAACAATAATCCCAAAGGAGAAAACCGGGATATACCGCTGCCTGTAGGAAGTTTTGAACCTAATTCTTGGGGATTATTTGATATGCATGGGAATGTTTGGGAATGGTGCTGGGACTGGTATGGCGATTATCCTGCGGAGATGCAAACAGATCCTGCGGGGCCGTCTTCCGGCAGATTCCATGTAGTAAGAGGCGGGTCGTTTCACTACAGAGGAAAAGCTGCGCGTTCAGCCAATAGGTACGTTAATACTCCAATGGGCAGGGGCAGCACTTGCTACGGCTTTCGGATTGTAAGATCATATCATTGATTGTTTACTTCCTATCCTTAGTATACACATCGCGTTTTATTTTTTATAATTCTAGACAGGAGAGCCGCCGTGCAAATTGACAGTAAGCTGATCGCTTATTTGGAGGACCTGTCCTGCCTCGCGCTTTCGGACGCTGAAAAAAACCGTCTGTCTGGGGATTTGCGCGAAATTCTTGACTATATGGCGCGTCTCGGCGGACTGAATACTGCCGATGTGCCGGAGCGCAGTCACCCCTTCGACAATGTAAACGCTTTCAGGGACGATGAAGCGCGACCTTCATTCGAGCGCGAGTTGATTTTGAAAAACGCGCCTTTCAAAAA
>JGI24698J34947_10000558_pt1 | contig 17696 bp, 16 predicted proteins | sample TergutMp193P3_FD_34947 | JGI IMG/M metagenome (IMG submission 34947) | reverse complement strand
GGTAAGGCCACGTCAAAACGTGCGTAGATAAAAGCCACGCCATCTAGCCTTCGGTAGGGGTTTGCACAGCCCGCCTTTAACACAATGCAGAAAAAATTGTAGGGGTCAAGTTTGCCGGCCTCAATTTTTTCAAAAAAAAGACCAAAAAGGCGGTAAAATAATTGAAAATAAAACCTGTATGTGATAGATTTCTCTGTATAAGGACGTATGTCTTTATCAAATGAACAACAAGGAGTATGAGTTATGAAGAAAGTTATTGGAGTAATTTTGGCGTTGAGCATGGTATTGGCTTTCACAGCCTGTGAAACAACCGGTCTTGGAGCTACCGGAGGCAGGCAGGGAGGAGCCGCAGTTTCACAGCAGAGCACCGGAATACCCGCATGGGTACGGGATGCCAGAAGGAACGCCCCCGAGGATGCGTTGGTAGGTATTGGATCCGCCAAAATGTCTACAGTCAATCAGTCCATGAATGTCTCTGAAACCCGCGCAAGGGCTCAAATTGTCAGGGCTATGAACTCAATGGTATCAAACATGATCACTGATTATACAGTTTCCAGCGAGCTTGATCCTTCTGCGGCAATCGCCTTCCAGGAAGAAATCACCAAGTCTCTCGCGCAGGCGCGTCTCACCGGAGCGCGGATTGTGGACCAGGACGCTGATGACACCGGCACTTGGTGGACAGTCGTCTACCTGAGCAAAACCGATGTGGTCAGGGAAATCAACCAGGCCCAGACAGCCGCTAAATTGGCTGTTCCCGCCGCGCTTGCTTTTGACGCTGCGGCAAGAATGGAGCAGGAATTGGCAACAGCCGCTGCCACGGATTGGGTAGGCAACAACTAACAAGGAATGGGGTATGGGTTTCCATACCCCAATAAATTCATGCAAAGAAACATAATAATTTTGCTTGCCGTTTTGTCGTTAGGCTCCTGTGCGGTTATCGGCTCTTTTTTTACCGGTACTTCCGGGGCGGGAACGGCATCCGGCGCGCCTTCTGCCGTCGGGTCTTCCGCTGACGGGTCCCCCGCCAACTACTGGGTAACGCCCCCTGAAACTTCATCTTTGGTTATAATCGGCGTATCGGGGAGGCAGAGCAGGCGCGATGCTGAAATTGAAGTCGCCCGCCAGGACGCGGCGCGCAAAGCGTCTATCTTCCACGGAGTCTATGCCACATTCGAAATGGAACAAAACACGGGTTCCAGTTTTTTCGATTCCAGTACTAGTTCCAGAATTACCATAGATTATGATGATCAATTGGAAAAATACATGGATAAACTTACGTTTGATCCGCAGAGCGATATTATTGATACCGGCAATACGGTGTTTATCCGTTTTAGATATCCTGCGGTTTTTCCCGGGAAAATTTCCTATTCGTTCGGAAAAAATTCAAACGGAAATCCCGAATGGACCACCCGCCAGCCGGGTGAAATTAACGGTTTCCCAGCCGGAGTCGGCTTTGCGCGCAGACAGCAGAGGGTAAACGACACTATTTCAAGATCGTATGAAAATGCCATCGTTAATATAATTTCCGCTTCCTCGGTTATAACTACCAGCCAGGTTGCCACCAACAGCAGGGGCGAAACATACATTTTGCAGAAAAGTGAAGGAAGGCTGGAGAATTTTGTAATTCTGGAAACATGGATAGAGCCGGAAACTCAGTCCGTCTGGACTCTTGTTGTCGCTCAAAATATAGATTGAATTGATTTGTTCGGGAACCTGATTGGTTCCCTTAAAGGAGCCGTAAATGCCTGAAAAAAAACCTGCAACTTTATCATTTTGCTTTTTTTTGCCGTTGTTTCTGATTTTTTCCTCGTGCGCGGATTTGCCCTCGACGGCTAACAGTTCCGGCGGTTCCGGCGCGTCTCTTGCCGACTCTCAGGCAATGGCTCAGGCGGCGTTGGACAGGATGAACGGAGGAGGACAGCCCTCTTCCGGTCAGGCTCCCTCCGCTCAACAACTGGCTTCCGCTCCGGCGCAACAGCAGTCGGCGGTCAGCACAAGCACAGGCTCAAGACCGGCCTGGGTTGATTCCGCCGACTCCGTGTACAGCAGGTCGCAGTATGTGGCTATAGTCGGCAGCGCTTCCGATCGCGCTATGGCGGAAAGAAGCGCCCTTGCCAATCTTACCGCCTATTTTGGTCAATCCATACAGGCGGATCGGACAATAACCAGCGCCTATCAGGAGGCTGTCAGGAACGGCGTTACAAGCAGTTGGAGCGATAATACCGCCGTGGATGAAACGATAAGAACTTCCGCTTCTATGGACACTTTGGTAGGCGCGGAAATACGGGGCGTTTGGTACGATTCAAGGAGCACCTACTATGCCGTGGCTGTGTTGGAAAAGGCGAGGGCCGCGCAGGTTTACAGGGATCTGATAATCGCCAACCAGAATATGATCAGGAACCTTCTTGCGATGAGTCAAAGCGAAAAAAATTCTCTGGAAGGGTATTCCAGGTATCAATTTGCCGCGGCGGTGGCGGATATTAACACTACTTACGGCAATCTGTTAAGGCTGATTGACGCTCCTCTGCCTCAGGGAATGGTAACCGGCAATGAATACCGGCTTGAAGCCCAGAATATCACAAGGGCTATTCCTGTCGGCGTTGTGGTAGACTACGACAAATCGGGGAGAATCCAGGGCGCTTTTGCCAAGGCGATTTCCGATCTGGGTTTCAGAAGCGGTCCCGCCAATTCGCGTTATGTGATAAGGGTCGGCGTATCCGTCTCTCCTGTTGATCTTCCCGCCAACCCGAATAAATTTGTGCGGATTGAACTAAGCGCGAACCTTACCGATACGGCTGGAGGGGCGGTCTTGCTGCCCTGGAACTTTAACAGCCGGGAAGGCCATGCGTCCGAATCTGAGGCCGAAAACCGCGCCTTTTTAACGGCGGAACGAAGGATAAATTCCGATTATGCGGACATTCTGCGGGCGTATCTTTCTCAGCTTTTACCTGTAAAATAGACTTGTTCAAACGGTAATTTTTGCAAAGCGGGAGTTTTCACTTCCGCTTTTTTTATGTAAAATGACTTGTGAGGTAACCCGGTTGGTTCCCTCACAAGTCTTGCATTTTTTCGGGCTTGACTTTTTCAAAGTCAGCCCTGCAAAAATGTGATATTAAGGAAGTTGTTCAGAAACTGAAGTTTCCGAACAACTCTGGGGGGACAAATGCCGGATCAGTATATTTACAGAAGCAATGAATATATAAAGATATTGCCCGCGTGGGCTCAGGAACTGGCGTCCAAATACGGCTCCAAAACGGCGAATCTGTACATATTGCATGGAAATATTCGGGATCTGCTTCCGCACAAAAAGCAAGAGGGCGAATTTATTTTTACCCGTGTGCAGGAGTATATTTCGGAAATTTTGTTCGGTAATCAGCATATTATCGCGTACTATGATCGTTCCAGCGGGGTAACATTTTGCGAGCCGGAAATGGAGAAGGACTACCTTGCCGCGGCTCCCCTGTTATCTGTAAACCCCGAGATTGAAAAGGGCGATTTTGTTTCCAGCGATCCGCAAAAATGTTTTCCGCATCTGGAAAAATATTTTCTTTCGCGCATACCGCAGGACAAGCGGGAAAAATGCCGTATGGTGCTTATCATTGATTACGCCGAACATCTGGTGCCTGCCGGTGATTTAATCCGTCTTTCCGAGGCCGACCATTACTGTATAATAACATTCAAGCGGTGGGCATCCGATCCCAAATTCATTAACGGCGACATTTCCATTCTTCTGTTAACTGAAAATCTTGCGGATATTTCATCCCGCCTTACCGGTTCCCCCTCGACTGTAAAAATATGCGTGCCGTTTCCTGACGCGAGGGTCAGGGAAAGTTTTTTGTACTCCAAGGAAAAAAAAGGCAAGCTCCTTCTTGAGAAATCCCTTACTCCTGAAAAATTGGCTTCTATTACATCCGGCGTAAACCTTATGAACTTAAACCGCCTGACCGCTGAAAGTTTTGAGGATAATAAACCGTTGTCGCTTGAGTTCATGAGGCAGAAGAAAAAAGAAATAATTGAAAACGAGGCCGCCGGTCTTTTGGAGTTCATGGAAACATCGTACAACCTTTCGCATGTGTCGGGGCACGACTTTGTAAAGAAGCGGTTTAAAAACGCGGCAAAAGCAATCAAGAAGGGCCGTCCCGATGTACTGCCGATGGGCTATCTTATCGCGGGTCCCGTCGGAACCGGAAAGAGTTTCATGGTCAACGCCTTCGCGGGAGAAATTGGAATCCCGATGGTAAAGTTCCGCAACTTCCGCAACAAGTGGCAGGGAGAAACAGAATCCAATCTTGAAAAAGTATTGAACATCCTTGTCGCAATGTCCCCTGTCGGCGTGATGATCGACGAAGCGGACGCTTTTCTTGGCGACCGCAATCAGGAAGGAGATGCAGGCACAAGCAACCGCATATTCGCGCAGATTGCCAGCTTCATGGGAAACACCGAGTACCGTGGAAAAATCATCTGGTTCCTGATAACCTGCCGTCCCGATTTGATACCGATTGACCTGAAACGTCAGGGCCGCGCCGAAGAGCATCTGGCTCTTTTTTATCCCGAGACCGGAAAGGACAGGGAAGATCTTTTTAAAACACTCGTTCGTAAGCTCGAACTTGACATCCGCAATTTTTCAATTTCCGATCTTTTTAAGAAGTACAAGCATGGATATTCCGGCGCGGATTTGGAAGCTGTCCTTGTCCGCGCAAAACTGTTGGCCGCTATGGACGACCGCGTTTTTGTCAAGCGCGAAGACATGGAAGAAGCGATGAACGATTTTGTCCCTGCCGCCTATCCCCATGAAGTGGAACTGCAAAACCTTGTCGCCGTTCTGGAATGTACTTCCCGCGAGATGCTCCCGGAGCAATTCCAGAAACTTCCGCGCAGTAAAATTATAAGCGACATCCATGAATTAAAGGCCCTTTTGGGAGAACGGTAGGTAACGGTTACGGCGTGTTGCTAAGAGCGCCTATCCCGAACAGGGCGAAGTCGTACTTTACCGGGTCCTGGGGGCAAAACTCGCGCAGTTTTTCCGTGAGAGCGATTACCGCTTTTTTGTCGTTGGACTTGCGTTCAATCAGCCCAAGTTTTCTCGCTGTCCGCGCAACGTGTACGTCAAGGGGGATGTAAAGAGCTGACGGGCTGATTTTTTTCCAGAGGCCTAAATCTACCGGCCCTTCGCGCACCAGCCAGCGCAGGGCGAGGTTGTGCTTCTTGCAGGCGGAACCGTTTGTGTCTTCTGTTCCCGGATCGGCAATGTGCCTTGAATACTCATTTCTATTCGCTTTTGCCATTTCTTCGCGGAAAAGGGCGATGCCTTCCCAGACATCGGAAGAGAGGGCGAACAGGTTTTCCAGACTGCCGTATTTCGCGTAACAGCGTTCAAAGCCCCGGCAGTAGTATTTAAGGTCGCCTTCAAAAAAAGTGCGGTGGATGTTTGCAGTTTTTAGTTTTTTGTAACCGCCTGACATTACAAATGAATAGGGGCTTTCCCCCATCATGGCGAACATCTTTTCTGCGGAACGAAGGATAAGGTCGCGCCTGCCCCACGCGATTGTCGCCGATAAAAACGCGGCAATCTCCATGTCTTCGCGTTTCGCGTAACGGCGCGGGAACTTTACAGGATCAAGTGCGGTAAAATCGGGCGTGCAGACTTTTTCATACCAACGATCAAGCTCTCCCTTTAAATCGCTGTCCCCTTTCCCCGCCTGTTTCACTGATACACCTGACTCCGGCTAGTACAATCTGGAATAATTCGGCGCTTCCTGTGTAATTGTAACGTCGTGAGGGTGACTTTCCCTTAGACCTGCCGCAGTTATCTTTACAAACTTGCGGTACTGTTTGAGATCAGCGATGTCCTTACAGCCGCAGTAGCCCATGCCCTTTCGCAAGCCCGCCGCAAGCTGGTTCATGTAACTGCGCAACTCTCCCTTGTAGGGAACGCGCCCTTCGATGCCTTCCGGTACAGGGTCTTCATCCTTGCCTATCTGGTAACGGTCGCCCGCTCCGTCGGCGATTGCGCCCATACTGCCCATCCCGCGGTACTCCTTGTAGATTCTTCCGTCAAAAATGATTTCGCTTCCGGGCGCTTCTTTCAGACCCGCGAAAAGGTTTCCTATCATTACAACACTCGCTCCCGCGCCGATTGCCTTGGTAATGTCGCCTGAAAATTTTATTCCCCCGTCGGCGATTACCGGAATGTTTGATTTCGCGGCTTCTTCGGCGCATTCCAAAACAGCGGTAAACTGAGGAACGCCGATTCCGGCGACAACTCTGGTTGTACAGATTGAGCCCGGCCCGATGCCCGCCTTAACCGCGTCCGCTCCGGCTTCGATTAACCTTCTCGTTCCCTCTTTGGAAGCGACATTCCCGCCGATTACCGGAATATCGTAATCTTTTTTTATTTGACGGATCGCGTCCATGACGTTTTTTGAATCGCCGTGCGCGGTGTCAATTATCACAAAATCAACCCTTGCTTTTTTTAGAAGGGGAAGGCGTACAGTATAATCCTGCGGTGAAATTGCCGCCCCTACAATCAGCCTTCCCGATTTGTCAACCGCCGCGTTTGGGAAGTTTTCATTTTTTTCCATATCCGTTACGGTGATAAGCCCTTTCAGTCTTCCTTCATTATCAACCACCGGTAATTTTTCGATCCGGTGTTCGTTAAATATTTCACGCGCCTTATCGACCGTCGGCTCTCCTGAAATAACCTCAGGTTTTCCCGTCATCACTTCAACAACCGGAAGTGAGTCATCACGGCAAAAGCGAAGGTCGCGGTTTGTAATGATTCCTTTTAATACCCCGCCTCTATCCACGACAGGAAGGCCGGAAATGCCGAACTTCGCTATTAATTCCCTGACATCCCGCACATGTGCGTCTTCGGGGACTGTTATCGGAGACTCAATTATCCAGTTGAGAAAACGTTTTACATTTGCCACCTGATGAGCCTGTTCCTCAGGGACAAGATTGCGGTGAATAACGCCGGCTCCGCCTTCCAGCGCGATTGCGATAGCGAGTTTTTCTTCCGTAACCGTATCCATCGCGGCGGAAATTATCGGCACGTTAAGATTAATGCCGCCGCACAGTACTGTTTTTACACAACAGTCTTTCGGCAGGATTTCAGAATATCCCGGTTCCAAAAGAACATCGTCATAAGATAAACCTTCTCTGAACATTGCTTTACTCCTTAAATTTCTCCCATTAATTTACTGTATTTTTCCGCAAGAGCTTTCGCTTTTTCTGAGGCAAGACCGCGATAGACCTGCGGGTTTTCAAAAAACGATAATACTTCCGTTGGAGACGCGATTAGTCCCAACTCCGCCAGTTTGCCTCCAATTTTTTCGAGTAACAGCGGTTCTTTGGCAAGGGCTGATGCGAAACTTGTCTTTTCTTTTTCGGCGGCAAGGGTTATCTTGCGTATAACTTCATGCGCGTCGCTTGCCCCGGTTTCAGCTAACAGAATGTAGGCGGGTTCCGCCATTACGCCGCCGGGAATGTTCCCGCTCTGTAAATTGTCAAGAAGTTTCTGCCTGTCCGTTCCAAGCCCTTCGATAACTTTTGTCATCCGGGAGACCGCGAGGCAGAAGCCCGTGATATAATCGGCGATAAAACGCATACTTGCCGAATTGGAAAGATCGCGCTGATGTTCGCTTATCTGATCCATGAAGAACGTATTTACGCGGGGCATGAACGCCTTCCAAAGGCTTTTTACATGTTCACAATTCCAAGGATTGCGTTTTTGAGGCATTGTGGAAGAGCCGACCTGTTGTGCCGAGAACCCTTCGCGCACCTCTCCGATTTCACTGCGCTGTAAATTGCGAAGATCGTCTGCAAGGTTCGCGATAACGCCGAAGGCTGTGTTAAACTCAAGAAGCAGGCGCAGAAGGTACTCAGGCTCCACAAGCTGAGTGGAATGTTCGGAAGGTTCAAGGCCGAGTTCCGCAAGGTAGACGCGCTCAAGCTCCTGCGGGTCTTTTACAATCATGCTTGTCGCGTTGTAGGCTCCCACCGCGCCTGAAAGTTTCCCTTTTAATTCCTTTGAACGTTTTTCAATTTCCAGAATTGATTTTCCAAGGCGCGAAACATATTCCGCCGTTGCAAAACCAAGCGTGATTGGAACCGCGTGCTGTCCGTGGGTACGCCCCACCTGGGGAGTTTCCGCTTCACGTTCCGTAAAAGAGCAGAGCAGGAGTTCCAGTTTTTTAAGGAGGGGAAGGACAACTTCGCGGGTTACGCCCGTTATGCGCCATGAAAGGCTTGTGTCCAGAATGTCAACGCTTGTCGCGCCCAAATGGATAAGAGGCGCAATTTCCTGCGGGACTTTACGTTTCAGCACATTTACAAGGGCGCGAATGTTGTGGTTTGTTTTTTCTTCCTCTGCGTAAACTTCATCCGGGTCTACCGCGCAGTTTTTCAACTCCTCCCTGACTGAGTCCGTCATCTTCCCCCTGACGGTAAGGTGGGCATAGATCAGGGCAATTTCCGCCTTTACGCAGGCGGCTATTGAGGCCTCCTCGGAAAGCCAGAGGACAAGGGACTGATAGACTGCCTTTTCTGAAATTGAATAACGATGATCTACCGGCGATATGTTTTGAAAAATGTTGCGAGCTTCCATATTGGATCATGGCATTTTGCCGGCAGGAGTGTCAAGAGAGCGAATCTCTGACAGAGACACAGGGGCGCGGGGGGAAGTCCGGGTAAATTTTGGGTCTCCTCCGTGCCTCAGTGCCCCCGTGAGTTGCTCCCCGCCCCCTTGTTAAAAACCCCTCAATATAAGAAAATACCTTATGGGAGGAACTTTTTGTGAGTAGTATTGCGATAACCGCTGATAACTTTCAGTCCGAGGTACTGAAATCTCCAATTCCGGTACTTATTGATTTTTGGGCTCCCTGGTGCGGGCCCTGCAAAATGATTGCGCCGCTGCTTGATCAAATTGCCGAGGAATACTCAGGGCGGCTGAAAGTGGGCAAGGTCAATGTGGATGAGAACAGCTCTATTGCGGTACAGCATGATGTTACTTCCATTCCTGCGCTGTTCCTGTACAAGGACGGAAAACCGGCGGCGCAGAAAATCGGCGCCGCCCTCAAACACGATATTGTCGCCATGTTCAAAGATCTGCTTTAAGGTTTTGGGCTATTGGGCATTCCTGGCGTAGCGCTGCTGGAAGCGGTTAAATACCAGTCGGCGGCTGTATTGGTATCTTTTGTTTCGTCCCGGCTGAGGGAACGGGTATTTGTTATACCCTTGCTAATAACCGCGTCCGCCGGACGGCAGATGTTTCCATCGGCGGATTTCCATGCTCCCTGTTGGAATAAAAAGTCAGCGGCTTCGGCAAAATAATCCTTGCTCCACAATGCATCTGGGTTTTCGGAGATCATTACCGCGTCAATCACCTTGTCGTCCTGATCCAATACATAAACCGTAGTAGCGGCTTTTTGCATGAGTTTTGTACTTCCCGGCATCCAGAAATCCCACGCATACTCCGATGAATTTACGCCGCCAGACTCTTTAATTTTTCCGCCGTACTCATTTATGCAGCCTTCGTCCAAAGTGCGTAAATGAAGCGTCACATAATCGCCTTTTTTTACCTCCAAAGGCAAAAACTCATAGACCGTGTGTTTGCTGGTATTTGTGTTTCCCAGGATAACCACACGTATCGCGCCCAAATTACCGTCCGAAATTATTTTCAGTTCGATAAACTCCGGTTTCTTTGCTGAATTGTTATTCTCGGTAAACAATTCATTGATAACAAGCGACGGCATTCTGTCATTTCTGGAACGAAACGGGACAATCACGTTGATCGTGTTCCTGCCCGCATCTTCCGCCAGCAGGTCGGCTGTAAACCGCACTCCCGGAGCCGGGGTTTCCGCCAGCCTTACCCGTACAGTACTTCCGTCTTCCACCGACGCGACTTCGAGGACCGGTGTAAAACTTACGGACTTTACCGTTACGGGCTGTGAGAAGTTAAATTCGATCTCATTCCCGGAAACCGCTTTGCAGTTCAGAAAGAGCGGCGCTTGAGAACTGCTTCTGAACATCTGCGAGATTGCCAGGGCTGCCGTGTCTTCCGTGGAACAGGAACCCAAAACGATACAGGCGGTCAGAAGCCCCAAAAGGGCATAAAAAATTTTCTTCATCATAAATACCTCCACCCTATATACGGCGCGTATATGCTCTGGCGCTTTAGTGAAGCCGAAAAAAATTTGAAAAAACAGGAATTTTTACCTTTTACAGGCCGTTGTTCGTGTCCGTTGACTGTTAAAATTTCCGGCTAGACAAAAGATGTTTAAAATGCTATTTTTCAGGTATAAAAAAGTCTTAGGGGTATTTTATGGCTCAGAATGATAAAAAGGTTACGGCAGTCGGCAAAGATCCGGCTGGTTCGGAGCTTTACCGTAAATTTAAGGCAAATCCAGTTCTTTTTATCGGGACTGTTGTTGTTCTTGTCCTTGTAATAGTGTCCTTTGTGCTGGTTCCGGCGTTTGTCCCTGACAGCGGGGGGGGCGTGGACTGGACTTTTGGGTACTACGATAAAGTCCCCATTGCCATAGTTCCCGGTAATTTTTTCTCCCAGTACTATGAACAGCTTCTGTCGGACTACAGGAATATAGTGGATATAAATGATTTTTCGGTTGGAATCTACCTTTGGAGGCAGGCTTTTGAAGGCGCGGCGGTTCATACGGCGGTTTTGCAGGAAATGAAAAGATCGAACTATACGGTTCCGACAAGTACGGTTGACAGGGAATTTGCCAAGATGCCCCAATTTTGGGAGAACGGGGTTTTTTCCACGGTGTTGTTCCGGCAGATGTCGGAAACCACCCGCCTTGTTCTTTGGAGGCAGTTGAATGATAATATTGCCAAATATCAATATTACAGCGATCTGGGAAACCTTCTTTTACCTTCAACCGAAGCGGATTTCATCGGCAATATGTTTTCCAATATGAGAAGTTTCGACATTGTTACTTTTTCCGTCGATGATTATCCCGATTCCGAGTTTCTTTCCTTTGCCGGAAATAATGCCGATCTTTTCAGGACAATTCACCTTTCAATGATCAGCGTAACCTCAAGTGAAAGGGAAGCCAGGAGAATTCTCGAAACCGTAAGAAATGGGACATCGACATTTGAAGACGCGGCAAGAGACCATTCGAAGGACGGTTTCGCCGACAGGGGCGGGGATATGGGCATCAGGTATGTATACGAAATTGAACGGGAAATAACAGACGCATCCGCCCGCGCCGGAATCTACCGTCTTAGAAGGGGGGAGTTAAGCGACGTTATAAACGTTGGTTCAACGTGGGCATTCTTCAGGGTAGAGGATGAGCTTAAAGCAGGCGATTTTCAGGAAGATGCTGTAATGGAAAGGGTTCGCTCGTATGTCAGGAATTTCCAGAGGGGCATTATGGAGGACTGGACTATCGCGCAGGCAAGGGAATTTATTTCCGACGCTGAGTTTTCCGGCTTTGACAGCGCGGCGTGGCTGAGGGGCATGGAAAAAAGCAGTTTTGGACCTCTTCCCATAAATTACGGAAGCCTGGATATTCATACTTCCCTTAAATCTTTTACCATTCCAATTCTTACCAGTACTGAAATTTCCGATCTGTCCATAAATGAAAATTTCTGGAGGATCGCTTTTTCTACGCGGGTAAACACCCCGTCGGAGCCGTTTGTTCAGGGCAGTAAGGTTATAGTACTTCTGCCCACGGAACAGATTGCCGCCGACGAAGAGAGGGCAGCCGATGTCGCCATGTTATATTCAAGTTATTGGCTGAATTATATTACAGAGCAGTCGATACAACCTTATTTTATGCACACTCCGAAAATGGACGACCGTTTTTGGGACACTTACTACCGCCTCTTTTTTTAATACATGAAGGAGAGTCCCTTCGTCCGTAACGGAAAGACCCTCCTTTCAGGGATAGACCCTGCCCGAAGAGCCGAGCGTACTGCGGACGCGGTTTCTGTCAGGGACAGGACTCTGTACTTTTGCCCTTCGCCTCTTTATGGTTACGGTCTTAAACGGCTTGTGGAGCGTCTTACTGCACAAGCGCCCAATTCGGCAATCCTCTGCGTGGAGGCCGATCCTGAACTGTACGAACTTTCAATTAAAAGCATTGATATGTCTTTTGTTACGGGCAATAAATTGCGCATAACAAACATCAGCAGTATTGAAAATTTGTGCGCCCTTGTACGCGAAACCTGGGGGATGACAACTTTCAGGCGCGTGGAGACGGTTCGTTTTTCAGGAGGCTGGCAGCTTTTCCCGCAGTTGTACGATTCGCTTTGCGAACTGCTCCGCCGTGAGATCGCCGTGGACTGGAGCAACGCCCTTACCCTGGCGAAACTTGGCCGTTTGTACATCCGCAACGCGTTACGCAACATCAGCCTGATCCCGGACTTTCCTTCAATTACGGATATATCCTTCGGCTCTTCCCCCATTCTTGTTCTGGGCGCGGGCCCCTCCCTTGACGAAACCCTTGACGCTCTCCAGGGCAGTTTTATGGAAAACATCAGCCCTGAAAGCCGTCCTTTCAGAATCGTCTGTGTAGACACATGCCTTGGCGCGTTGAAGGACAGGGGCATTGTCCCCGACCTGGTTGTGATTCTTGAGAGCCAGTACTGGAACATCCGCGATTTTATCGGCTGCCGGGGCTGGGAAGTTCCAGCGGCTGTAGACCTTTCCGCCCTCCCTTCTTCCGTGCGGGTGCTTTCAGGCGGAGGCTGTCTTTTTATGACCCCCTGGACTCCCCTCAGGATTTTTGAAAGGTTGAAGGAAGCCGCCCTTCTTCCCGCCGTCATTCCTCCGCTCGGCTCCGTGGGCAACACCGCCGTGGAATTGGCCCGCCGTCTTAGCAGTGGGAAGATAATCTGCGCAGGGCTGGATTTTTCTTTTTCTGTTGACAAGTTCCACGCCCGGGGCACTCCCGGCCACCGAGGACGGTTGAACGCGCAGACACGATTGAGGAGCATTATCAGCCATAACTACGACTCCTCCTCTGCCGTACTTTCAAAATCGGGTCTGTCCGTCCGCTCCAGCCCTTCCCTGCAAAATTACCGCAATCTTTTTGAACGGGAGCTTTCTTTCGATCCCCGTTTGTTTGATATAACGGGAAGCGGGCTTCCCCTTGGGCTTAAAACTCTTTCGATGGAAGACGCTCTGGGAATGATCTCCGGCGGAGGTACGGGGGATGATCCCTCACGGGGGCACGGGGGCACGGAGGGAAGAGTTTTAACCACGGAGTACACGGAGTTTCACGGAGGAGAGAGAAGAGAGCGGGAATCATTAAAAGAAAAGGTTTTAATTTTTTTTGACGGCGAGAAAAGACGTTTGGCGGAATTAAGGGGTATTCTCACGGGCGAAAATGCTGGGCAGGGGAGGCTTAATGTTCTCATTGATGAGTGTGATTATCTTTGGGCGCATTTTCCCGATTATTCGGGAGGCCGCCGTCCGCCGTTAGCGGAAATTGCTTCGGGTAACGATAACGCGCTTTCGTTCCTCAAACGTGTGCGTGCGGAGATCGATCCCATGCTTGCTTTGCTTGAGCGGGAGATGGGTAGGGAAGAGTAGTATAAAGAAACGCCAACTCTTTGGGAAGCGCTATTCTTCTTCGTGCCTGATATTTTGCAATTCGATAAGCTCGTCTATCTGACGCAGAATAAAATCCTGGTACTCCGGGTACAGTTCGTTAAAAAGGCTTGTCATCCGCTCCATTTTTTCTTCCGGCGTGCTGTTGAACATACGCCCCTGCCCGGTTAAAAGCCAGTGTTTGTTGACGGAAAACGCGCTGGAAATCAGGTGGATAAGTCGGTCTTTAACCTCTTTTTGCCCTGTTTCGATACCCGCAAGGTAGCCGTTGGAAACATACACAGCCTTGGCAAATGCCCTCTGAGATAGCTTTAATGTATGTCTAAGTTCTATTATTCGTTCATTAATTGTCATAATAAGCTACTTATTCCTTAGTATATGTCTTAGTTGCTCACTTCTCAAGCAAAAATCGTTCAATTTTTGGACATTTTTAATATAAATCCTTGATCTATGCTCACAAATGAGATATATTATGTTTATATGGATGCTAATAAAAAACTGGCTCAATTACAGTGTAATTTCCCCAGACTTACGGAAGTGAATCAGCAGTATGTTTTGGGACTTGCTGAAGGTTTGAAGCGGGCGCAGAACGGCGGGTCAGGAGAAATGCCAAAAACTGTAAAACAGGATTCGGGAAAACAGATTAAATAGCCCCGTTGTATGACGGAGTAGAGAATTGAAAGAACTTTAGTGTAAGGAGAATTTATGAAAAAGTACGTGTTGTTAACAGTTTTTGTTTTAATCGGCGTGGCGGTATTTTCCCAAAGTCCGATGACACTTGACAACGCCATTGACGATTACGCGAGAGGGCTTGCGGATTATGTTCAAAAGGACAGGGGAATCGCCGTCATCGCCTTTGATACGGAGAAAACGGAATTAACGGAATATCTTATAGACACGGCGACAGAAAAATTATGGGAGAGGGGAATCCGTCCCATCTTTGAACGCTGGAGGCTTGAGATACTGCAAAGGGAATTGAACTATTCCCTGTCAGGCGAAGTAAGTGATGAAACAGCCCTGAGCATAGGCAAAAGGATAGGCGTAAACACCGTCGTTTACGGCGCTATTCGGAGGGTCGGCAACGACAGCTACCGTATAAACATACGGGCAACGAATGTAGAAACGGCGCAGCTTGTTTATCCGAAATCCTACGACCTGCAAATGGATACCCGTTTGTCGGGGCTGTTAGGCATCGGGACTGTCGTGGCTCCGCCTTCGCAGACTCAGCCTCAGCAACAGGCTTCGGTATCCTCACAGGAATACGACAATGAAAGTGATTTTTGGATAACGCCCCTTGGAAACGGGACGGCGCGGATAATCCGCTACATCGGGACAAGGCAGGCTATCCGTATCCCCCCAAGGATACAGGGTATGACCGTTACAGAGATAGGGGATGAAATATTCAGGGAAAAACAAATTTACAGTATTACCATACCCGATACTGTAATTTCCATTGGAAATAATGCATTATCCCAAAATCAACTCACCAGCGTAACTGTTCCAAATAGCGTAACTTCTATTGGAGAAGGAGCATTTGCACACAATCAACTTACCAGTATTACTATTCCCAACAGTGTAACTTCTATTGGAGATGGGGCATTTGCGTACAATAAACTAACCAGTATTACCATTCCCGACAGTTTAACTTCTACTGGAGATTATGTATTTTATGCCAATCAACTAACCAGCGTTACTATTCACAATAGAGTAACTTCTATTGGAATTCAGGCATTTTGCAACAATAAACTTACCAGAGTAACAATTCCCAACAGCGTAACTTCTATTGGAGATGCGGCATTTGAAGCCAATCAACTCACTGGCGTTACAATACCCAATAGCGTAATTACTGTTGGGGAAAATGCATTTGCGTACAATAAACTAACCAGCGTTACCATTGGTAACAGAGTATCTTCTATCGGGAGTGGTGCTTTTTCAAGTAATCAACTTCGCAATGTTATCATACCCAATAGCGTAACTACTATCGGTAATGGTGCATTTTTGAAAAATCAACTCACCAGCGTTACCATACCTAATAGTGTAACTACTATTGGGAATTGGGCATTTGCAGATAATCAACTCACCAGCGTTACCATACCTAATAGTGTAACTTCTATTGGGATTCAGTCATTTGCAAATAATCAGCTTACCAGCGTAACAATACCTAATAGCATAACTGTTATTGAGGCTCATGCATTTCAGAATAATCGGCTTACCACTGTAACTATTCCTAACAGCGTAAGCGTCATTGGAATGTCGGCATTTGCTGGTAACAAACTTACTAGCATTTCAATACCCAACAGCGTAACTTCTATAGGTGCTTTGGCATTTACTGGAAATGAACTCACCATAATAACTATCGGCTCAAATGTTACAATACATGGGATTGAAGGCGCTCCTCCAGCATTTGAATATGGCTTTACCGAGTTTTACGAATCTACAGGATGCAATGCTGGATCTTATTGGCTTATAGGAGATAATCAATGGGGATTGCGTTAAGGAGACCCAACATGAACAAGACCAAAAAACTTTACGGCATAATGGTGTTCATCGTTTTTTTGACTTCTACTTCGCGCAAGGTCGCAGGGCGGGAACATACACCTACCGTAACGGGTCGTGGAGTGTGCGGTAAAAGTTGAGGCTGTTCTGAAACTTCAGATTTTGGAACAGCCTCAATTATTATACAGTGTGCAGCATAGCTTCACGGAGAATGGCATTCATACGAGTTTGGTAGCCTTTCCCTCCGCTCTGTAACCATTCAATGACATCGGCATCAAGGCGGACGTTTACTGTCTTTTTTATGGGCTTATAGTTTGCCATATTTCGTAAATGTGAAGGCTTCATTTGGGACAGTTGCTCATCGGTCAATTCCGGGGCATCTGAAAAATCAGTATTTTTGAATGCCTTAATTTCCGCCGCTATCTGTGCTTTTTCTGTAATGTTCATTATATACCTCCTGCTCTTTTGGGGTTGCTTCCCGTGCCGTGATTATTTGAGTGTCGCCGTCAGCCTTGTCCACAGTTATCACAAAAAGTATAATCGTATCATGGAAACGCCCCAAATTGATATAACGTTCTTCGTTATATAGAAGAATGCGCCGTATCATAAAACTCCAATAAATGAGGGTCGTCAAAAACATCCACAATATCCGAAAGGAAGAACCCATGTTTTTTCTTGTTCAGTTGATTCTTCTTATCTGTCCATGTAAACAATGTTTCTCCTGCCTATACAAAACTGTATAGCAAATTCGATTGCTTTGTCAAGAGAGATTTTTCGATTGTTTATTGAAATATTTAGCCATAACTTCATCCAAACACTTCATCCGCCTGAGGGATTGACTCCATCGCTCCCTTTCTGGAAACGGCGATTGAAGCGGCTTTGCAGGCGACAGCGAGAGCTTGGGGGACGGTCATGTTCTTTTCACGGGCCGCAAGGAAAAAGCCGGTAAAGGTGTCGCCCGCGCCTGTGGTGTCCGCTACCGGCGCTTTTACAATTTCACCCCTTGCCCTTGTTTCGCCGAAGCCGTACAAGGCTCCCTCTTTTCCGGCGGTAAGGATTATCTCAGTTGCGGGGAAGCGCCCGGTCAGTTTTTCCAGTATCGTTTCGAGGCTTGCGTTGCCCGGTAATTTCGCGAGGGCGGCTCCTTCAATTTCATTGACAAAGAGCCAGTGCGCAAGGTCTAAAGGAAGAGCCTCTATTTTTTCATTGAACGGCGAAGGGTTAAGGCAGATCCTCATGCCGCGCTCACTTGCGCTTTCCATAATACGCCTTAAGTTCGCGATTTCATTTTGTAAAACGATGATGTCGCCCAAATTGAATTGCGCGAGCGTTACGCGAATTTCCTCAATTGTAACTTCCCCGTTTCCGCCTGAATTAAGAACTATGGCGTTCTGCCCGTTTTTATCAATCTGGATTACCGCCTGCCCTGTCGCTCCTTCGTATTGGACAACAGCGTCCGTATTAACTCCATAAGACTCAAGAAGTTTCAACAGGAACTGCCCGTCACTGCCAATCTTGCCTGCCATGTACACAGGCAGCCCCGCCTTCGCGAGAGCCGCCGCCTGATTCGCGCCCTTGCCTCCGGCGCTCCTTGTAAATGACGCGCTGGCGATTGTCTCCCCGGGAG